>SKER01000110.1_pt2 | contig 103143 bp, 107 predicted proteins | sample 4826961 | NCBI WGS metagenome assembly SKER01 (sample SAMN11008804, study PRJNA524170) | human gut metagenome | biome: Human fecal sample; material: Feces; isolation source: fecal sample from pouch patient p47 | host: Homo sapiens | place: Israel: Tel-Aviv | collected 2016-11-16
GGGTATCACTGCTCAGTCCCTTTAATTTATTGTTAAGCTTGGCCATTAACTTTACTGGTCTGCAACCGACTATGGTAAAATGATGATCGATTTAATCGCAGTATAAATGGAGAGAGAAAGTAATGAGACGTTCACCTGAAGATGAAGAACAATCGACTGTTGGGCAACGGTTCAAGACATGGCTAAAACGCTTGTGGCACCAATTTCGGCAAAGCTTCAAGGCCTTCTGGCATCGTTACCAGTTAACGCGATGGATCATCGTTATTATCCTGGGGGTCTTTTTGATTGCCTCTACTTATCTAACATTCGTCGCTAAGACAGCTGATGTTAAAAATCTGGAGAATCGTTTACAACGGCCCACCATGATTTATGACCGTAAAAATCAATCAGCAGGGAGCCTGTATTCGCAAAAGGGCACCTATGTAAAGTTGGACCAAATTTCGGATAACGTTCCGGCGGCGGTCCTGTCCACAGAAGACCGGAACTTCTACCATGAGCATGGTTTCTCAGTTAAGGGTCTTGGTCGGGCTGGATTTTTACTGTTGAAGAATAAGTTGCTACACCGGGATTACATTTCTGGTGGTGGTAGTACCTTGACCCAGCAGTTGGTTAAGAATGCCTTCTTGACTCAACAGCAAACATTCTCACGGAAAGCGAAGGAAATTTTTATTGCGGTCGAGGTTGAGAATCAGTACAGCAAGAAACAGATTCTGACGATGTACTTGAACAACGCTTACTTTGGTCATGGGGTTTGGGGAGTCCAAGATGCTGCTCGCCGCTACTTTGACTGTGATGCCAGTGAGCTGACGGTGCCGCAAGCCGCAACTCTTGCTGGAATGTTAACTTCGCCCGGAATTTATGACCCGATTGTTCATCCTGACCTGACTAAGCAGCGTCGTAACCTGGTTATCCAGCTGATGGTTGAAAACCACAAGATCAGCCAGGCAAGTGCAAATACTTATAAAAAGGCCCCGTTACATGTAGTTAATGGGTACGTACCAAGTGATACTTACCGTTACCCATACTTCTTTGATGCAGTGATCGCCGAGGCGGAAAGTCGTTATCACCTGTCAGAAAAAGAAATTATGAACAACGGCTACAAGATTTACACCACCCTGGACCAAGATCAGCAACGGTCCATGCAGCAGACCTATGCGGATGATGATAACTTCCCAGTTGATTCGGCCGATGGGACGCGGGTCCAATCGGCATCTGTGGCCATGGATCCCAAGACTGGTGGGGTAACAGCCATTGTCGGCGGTCGAGGTAAGCATGTGTTCCGAGGCTTTAATCGCGGGACACAAATGCGCCGTCAGCCAGGGTCAACGATTAAACCATTAGTCGTTTATGCACCGGCACTGGAACATGGTTACTTCTACGATTCTACCCTCCAGGATAAAAAACAATCCTATGGTTCAAATAACTACACGCCGAAGAACTATGATGATACATACAGCGGCAGTGTACCGATGTATAAAGCCTTGTATGAAAGTTTAAACGCTCCGGCTGTCTGGTTGTTAAATAAGATTGGGGTTAACACTGGTTATCGGATGGCTCAGAAATTTGACTTGCCCGTTGAAAAAGGCGATCGGAACTTAGCTTTGGCCCTCGGTGGGATGACGAAGGGGGTTTCCCCAGAACAAATTGCCCGGGCTTACAGTGCCTTCGATAATAGTGGTAATATGCCGGAAAGTCATTTTATTACTAAAATTGAAGATGCATCCGGTAAGACAATCGTCAAGGCTCAAAAGACGAAGACTAAACGAGTTGTTTCGGCTAATACTGCTAAGAATATGACTTCAATGTTAATTGGTGTTTATGACCACGGAACCGGGCAAACTGCCAAGCCCGCTGGCTACACTGTAGCTGGTAAGACCGGGACTACTAACTCAGGGGTCAAGGGGGATGACCAAAATGACCGTGATAAGTGGATCGTTGGTTATACCCCTGATGTGGTTGTGGCGACGTGGGAAGGCTATGACGACACAAATGCTAACCACACCTTGAATGATATTTCGGCGCATAGTATTAACTCGCTGTTCAAAGCGGAAATGACCGGAATCTTAAATAATACGCCAAATACCAAATTTAATGTTGAAGATGCACAGGACCGGGCTCAAGCAAATACCGGCAATGATAAAGGTTGGGGATCATTCCTCAAGGATGGTAGTAACTTGATTAACCGGTTCGGCCAGACAATTAATAATTTTGGTGGTCGGGCAGAACAATGGTGGAATAATGTTAAATCCTTGTTCTAAACGCTACCTGTAGAGAGTGTCTTAATATGATACAATTGAAACTGATGAATAAAAGAAGGAGCGAATATCATGGTTAATATTTACGATACAGCTAACGACTTGAGCCGCCAATTAAAGGAAACTCAAGAATACCAAAATCTGAAGAAGGCTTTTGACGACTTGAAGGCGGAAAAGGACACCTTTGAAACTTTCAAGAAGTTCCAACAAATGCAAGCTAATGCTCAACAAAAGCAAATGGCTGGTCAAAAGCTTAGTCAAGATGAAATCAACGCTATCCAAACCATCGCTAAGGAAATTAGCACTAAGCCTGCTGTTCAAACCTTAATGAACCAAGAACGAGCCGTTGATAACATGCTTCAACAATTAAATAAGACGATTACTAGTCCAATCCAAGAATTGTACCAAGATGTTATGCCAAAGGGTCCCCAAGGTCCTCAAGGCCCACAAGCTAACAACTAAGCTTTGGAAGATAACTTTAACTAACTGGGTTCCAGCGTTCGGCGTGGCCGAAAGTTGGAACCCATTGTTGTCATGTTGAAATTAATGAAAGAGGAATGAACATGAAGTTTATTCATACAGGTGACCTCCACCTGGATAGCCCCTTTTTGGGACTTACTGAAATGCCTGATCAATTGTGGAAACAAGTGCACCAATCAACTTTTGCGGCATTTCAACGGATTGTAGATGCTGCAATTGAACAGGTGGTTGATTTTGTTCTTATTGTCGGCGATATCTATGATCGTGATCATCATTCGGCAGCGGCAGAAGACTTTTTTGCAGAACAGTGTCAACGCTTAGCTGACCACCACATTCCGGTGTACCTCAGTTACGGTAACCATGACTATCAACCGGTAACGAACCATTCACTTCTGCCTAGTAACGTCAATGTTTTTGATAATCAAGTGGAAACCAAGTTCCTGACTTTGCAAAATGGTCAGCGGGTTGCCATTAGTGGCTTCTCTTACGATCAGCGATGGTTGGATCAGGATTATGTAGCACAGTACCCTCAGCGAAAAAAGGATATCGATTGGCAGATTGGGATGTTGCATGGAGCTGTTCGTACCGGTAACGACCAGCAGGATCACTATGCCCCTTTCACAACTAGCGAATTATTAGCGCTTCATTATGATTATTGGGCACTGGGCCATATTCACAAACACCAGGTGTTACATGAACAGCCAGCGGTGGTCTACTGCGGTAATCCTCAGGGTCGTCACAAGAATGAAGATGGTCAGCATGGCTATTACTTGGTAGAAAGTCAGGACGATCGACTGATTCCAGAATTTCGTCCCGTTGCCCCAATTGAGTGGCACCAGGAGATAGTATCAATTAACAATGACGAAACTAGTCAACAGCTGGTTGACGACTTGGTTCACCAGATTGATAATCCCGCTACAGAAGACGCCTTTGCAATGGTCGAAATTAAATTACCGGCTGACCAGCTTAGTGCAGGCCTTAAACGTCAGGTATTAGCCGGATCAATTCTAGAACGCCTGCAAAATGCTTGTGAGGACCAGCAATTACGGTGGTGGCCATATCAGCTCAACCTGCAATCAGCCAGCACACAATTGCCTAAGATTACCGACTTAGATGAAAAATACTGGTCAGAGTCAGCCCAGCAAGTCTTTACCAGTGATCAGGTCATGGCTCTAGCTGGCAAGCTGGCTAACTACCCGTTTATTGCTGATCATTTGGAAGACCAGCAGCTGGTTGCTGAATTGCAAAAGTCGACAACCCAATTATTAGGGCAAGGAGGTGCGGACGACGATGAAGATTAACCGTGTCCATATTGATGGCTTCGGCAAGTGGCATGATCAGGATTTTAACTTTGAGGACAATCCAACGGTGGTTTTTGGTCACAATGAAGCAGGCAAAACAACCCTTGCTAATTTTATCTTGAGTATCCTTTTTGGTTTTGCTGATGGTCGGGGTAAAAACCGCTTCCAACAGTACCTGCCTAAGGATGGGACGGCCTATGGTGGCTCTCTGACAATCAATCAAAATGGCCAAGAATATACAATTAAACGGACCAAAGGTAAAAATGGGGGCAAGGTGACAATCACTGATATCAATGGTCACCATAAGCCAGTTTCTTTTTTGAACCAGTTAATTGGCCCCTTGGATCGTGACTTATACCGCGCAATTTATAGCTTCGGTAATCAGGACTTGATTACGGATGATCTGGACCAAGCAACTGTTGAGCAGCAACTCCAACAGGTTGGAGCAGTTGGCTCACAAGAATGGCTTGCGCAAAGTAATAAGTTAGCTAAACAGGCTGATGAATTGTACAAACCCCGGGGACGGAAGCAGCCAGTGGTCAAACATTTGAAGGAATATCAAGAACTACGTGGACGTCTCGCTGATGCCCGTGACCAATATGCCGAATACCAACAATTACAGCAGCAGGTGCAATCACTAACTAGTCAGCAACAGCGACTGGCAACACAACGGCCGGATTGCAAACAGCAGGTTGCCAAGCTTGAGCACCTTCAGCGGTTATGGCCGGTTTATCAAAATTGGCAGGCTGGTCAGCAGAAAAACCAGCTTCGGCACGAGATGAGTGATGAGACCATTGCCAAAGTGCAGGGATTGCAAACATCCTTAGCCGAAGTTCAGCGCCAATTAAAGGCAAATCAAGAAACGGTGGCACGGTTGAGTGGGCAGCAAGCAGGACTAGCCAATGAGCAAGTACAAGATTACCAGAATAATAAGGTCAAGTACCAACAACTAAAGGATCAGTTATTAACGTTGCAAATGAAGATGCAAAATCAATCATCTCAACAGCTGGCAGATTGGCAACGAGAACAATCCCAAATTGAAGAACGATATCATCGGCAACCATTGCCAGCGCCACTAGGGGAAAACGATTTGTTCAAACTGCATACGTTGTTAGAAACGACCACAAGTAGTCAGAAGGCCCCTGTCCTTGCTTTAAGCTTGGTGGGAGTTACTCTATTTATTATTGGCTTGGCGGTTCATACGTTACTATTGACAGTACTGGGCTTAGTTATCGCCATTGCTGGCGGTGTCTGGTATTATTGGACTAATTATCAAAGTGCTAAAAGTCAAACAGCAGCCATCCACCGTTTTGGTAAGCAACATGGTTTATCGGCTTTTCCAACCAATCAGTGGATTACTATGCAAGCAGACTTACACCGGTACCAGGAGCTTCAACGTCAGGTCCAGGTTAGCCATCAGGCAACGGTTTCTTTGACTAAGCAATTTCAAACTCTGCGTCAGCAACTGCCCCGGTTTGTCCAGGGCAGTGATGATGACGCACTGATTAATAACTACCGTCAATGGCTTGTCCAAATCGAGGATCAAACGCAACAAGCTAATCAATTGGGCCGGGAACTCAGTCGTGAACAAAAGCAGGTGGTTGATTTGCAAAACCGACAGTCAACAATGGAAAAGCAATTATCAGCTTACTACCAGCAAGTGGATGTTCATGACGCTAATGAATTTAGTCATTATCTAGCTACCCGTGCTGCGGCTCAAAAACAGGCAGTTACGCAGTCAGCATATGATCAGCAACTGAGTGATCAGGATAAACAGCAATTGGCTAGATATGACAATGAAGCAGATTTAAGTCAGAACTTAACTGCTGCCCACCAGAAACTGGCGGCTAACCAACAGCAAAGCGAAGAAATTGTCACCAAATTGGCTCATCTAAAGGTAACGATTGAGGACCTCGTCAAGAATGGCACCTATAGTCAACTGCAGCAAGAACAAGCCAATCTCGAGACGGTGATCTGGCAAGAGAGCCGTCAGTGGTTGACTTACCAGTTGGCTATTAAATGGATTCAACATGCACTCCAACTAGCATCGGCGGACCGCTTTCCAAAGATTGTTCACCAGGCTGAACAGTTCTTTACTACATTGACGAATAAACATTACTCGCAAATCCTGCTGAATGATGAAGGAATCCAAGTGATTGATGATCATCAACAGACTTATCAAGTAGAGGAACTTTCTTTAGGGACCGCCGAACAATTATTTATTGCCTTACGTTTAGGATTTATCATGGTTATTGCGGACCAGTTAAAATTACCAATTTTAATTGATGATGGCTTTGTTAATTTTGATCAAGTTCGTCGTCACAAAATGATGGCCATCTTAAATCAGTTAGCTGCGAACCAACAGGTAATTTACTTTACCGCTGATGAACGGGCCCTTAATTGGTCTGCGGCAGTGATTGATTTAAATAAATGTGAATAAATATTGAAAAACTCTTAAACATTTTGGACTTCTAATTCGTGCCGCTTTCTGATTGTGGTATATTAGATTGGTAAGTTTTCGAATTAAAAATTATAGAAGGATGTGTTCTTTTGAAATCTAAAAAGTTATTAGCAATTCTCGCTAGTGTGACTTTGATTCTGCCATTGGCTGCCTGTGGTAGCAAAGCTGTGGCAACGACTAGTGGTGGGAAGATTACCGAAAGTGAATACTACAGCAGTATGAAGCAAACCAATTCCGGTAAGCAGGTTCTTCAACAGATGATCCTTGATAAGGTATTGGAAAAGCAATATGGTAAGCAAGTTTCTGACAAGGAAGTTAATGCTCAATATAATACCTACAAGAACCAATATGGATCTCAATTTTCAGCCATGCTTCAGCAAAACGGTTTGACTGAAAAGTCCCTGAAGCAACAAATTCGTTCCAACCTGTGCTTGGAAGCTGCTGTTAAGGCGCATGTCCACATCACCAACAAGCAGATTGACAAGCAATGGACTAAGTACCAGCCAAAAGTTCAAACTGCCGAAATCCTGGTTGGCAGTAAGGAAGATGCCCAAAATATTATTGATCAGATGAATAATTCTGACAGTCCTTACAAGACTTTTAAGAAGTTAGTCAAGTCAAAGTCTACTGACAGTTCTAATAAGAACGTTGGTGGTAAGGTGGCAGCCTTTGACAATACTTCCACCGCTGTTGATTCAGCATACAAGAAGGCCGCTTTCCAATTGAAGACTGGTGAATACACAAAGGAACCAGTTAAGACTGACGATGGTTACCAAGTTATTTACATGATTGAACACCCAGCAAAGGGTAAGAAGAGTCAACACATTAATGATTTGCGGAACCAAATTGTGCAAGAAAAGATGAATAACTCAACATTCTTACACAAGGTGGTTGCTGATGTCCTGAAGAAGGGGAACGTCTCCATCAAGGATAATGACTTAAAGAACATTCTTGATGAATACCTGAATTCCAACGCTACTACTGCTAATAGCAATAGTGGTTCACTAGGCCAGAATAGTTCCAACTCAAACAACAAGTAAACCAATATAAAAGGCGACCGTTAACGTCCAACGCAATGATTGAACGCTAACGGCCGCTTTTATTTGCAGCTATTTATTTAATTTTTCAATATCATGTTTTAGCTTATCAATCGTCGGTTGAGCCTGCGATTGCCAACGTTGCACATCACGCTGAACAGCGTCTTCCCAGCTAGCTGCTTGTCGACTAGCATGTTGCAAACCTTTAACGTTGGTGGCTAATCGTCGACTGGCATTGACAACATCCTTAACATCGCTGACGGCTTCATCTGCTACCGTCTTAACGGTTTTAGTTAAACTGCTTAATGATGGAATCTTGGATTGCTTTATATTTTTCATCATTGTAATCGCCTGAATTATCCTTAAAGATCATCTTGAAATCGTCGTGATCAGAGTAGCGTGGCACAAGGTGAATGTGGGAGTGGAAGACAGATTGGTAAGCAACCTTACCATTGTTATTGACGATATTCATACCCTTAATATCTGGATTTGAAGCCTTGATCGCACGGGCAATCTTTGGAATACGTGAGAAAACCGCTGCTGCAAGGTCAGGATCATATGCAAAAATATCCTTCACATGTTTCTTGGGTACAACTAGGGTGTGACCAGGAGTGCCTTGAGAAATATCGAGAAAGGCTTTTACAACATCATCTTCATAAACAGTGTAACTAGGAATTTCACCTTTGATAATTTTACAGAAAATACAATCGTCCATGTTCACTCGCTCCTTTTTACATTATTAACAATAGTATACCAAAAAATGACATCAAACCGTATTCTCACGATTAGGGGACCCTATGATATAATCAACGCTAGAACGATCAAAGGAGATTACCATGGCATTAGAAGTAAATCAAATTGTCGGCGGTTATTCACAAATACCGGTTCTTCATAAGGTCAGCTTCACCGTTAAACCGGGGGAATTAGTGGGGCTAATTGGCCTAAATGGGGCAGGTAAATCCACTACCATTAACCATGTAATTGGCTTACTGCGACCATTTTCTGGGTCCATTACTTTAAATGGGATCAAGATCGACCAAGACCCCGCGGAGTATAAGCGACAGATTGCTTATGTTCCTGAAGCACCGGTCTTATATAATGAATTAACGTTACGTGAACATCTGGAATTAACAATGACTGCTTATGGATTGGCCCCTGAGCAGACATGGCCACGGGCTCACCAACTTTTGAAAACCTTCCGCTTAGACAATAAGTTAGACTGGTTCCCAGCAGACTTTTCCAAGGGGATGAAGCAGAAGGTGATGATCTGCTGTGCCTTTATGACTAACGCCAAGCTATTAATTGTGGACGAACCATTCTATGGATTGGATCCGCTCGCTGTCCATGACTTGCTTAACCTAATTGAAGAACGAAAACAAGCGGGAACGGCAGTCCTGATGTCAACCCACGTTCTGGACACGGCCCAAAAGTATTGTGATCGCTTTGTCCTACTTGCTAACGGTCGGGTGCGTGCTCATGGAACATTAGACGAATTACGTGCTGAGGCTGATCAGCCAAATGAATCACTGGATGATATTTATCTTCGTTTAGCAAGGAATGATGACGATGAGTAGTTTATTTAGTCAACGTCGTCAAAAGCATTTTATGACGCTACTTAAGTATTGGCGACTCGTTTTTAATGATCACTTTGTCATTGCCTTATTCTTTTTGTTCGGGGCATTAGCTTATGGTTATTCTCAGTGGCTGCCACAATTGAATTCCCATTTGTGGTGGACACGGTGGCTACTGATCCTTTGGTTTACCATCCTGCCTCAACTTGGTCGACTGGCGACATTGCTTAAACGGGCAGATCCAATTTTCCTATTGCCCCAAGTTAAGGCGATGGAGAATTATCTTGACCATGCTTATCGCTACAGCGTTCTTTTAGCAGAGCTGATTACTATCGCAGGTACAGCTGTGGCACTGCCGTTCGCAATGACCACCGAGCGATTGACCAATGTGGACTTAATTATGATTGTGATCACCGCAATGCTCGCTAAGGAGAATTGGTTATTTACTGCCCGAAAATCCATTAGTTTACGCTGGTCAGCACAACGCTGGCGAAGCCGTTTCGAATATTGGGTGAACCCCTTAATTATTGCGGCAGCCACCTGGTTGATAAATCCATTTGCCGGTCTGGCCGTGGCAATTGCCTTAACACTTGGTATGCGCTTGGTTTATCGTCATTTAACGATTGATTGGCGGGCCGCTGTTAAAATGGAAACTGACCGAATGTACAGTGTGTACCGCTTCTTCAACCTGTTTACGGATGTCCCAAGTGTCCAAGGAAATGTTAAGCGCCGTCAATGGTTGAGCTGGTTAGTGAACTGGTTGACGATTGCGGGGCATCCATGGTCATACCTGTACGCTCATGGATTTGTTCGCAATGTCGAAATTAGCGGTTTAGTTGCTCGGCTAACAATCGTGGGAATGTTAGTATCATTTTTCGTCCAGGTGAGTTGGTTGAATACTATCTTGGTGATCCTGTTTATTTACTTAGTTGCCACTCAACTAATGCCGTTTTACGAGCAGTATGCGGACAATGTTTTTACCCACCTGTATCCTGTTTCTACTGAAGACCAGGTGACAGATTTCCGTCAATTATTGGCTAAAATAACGACAATCGAAATGCTGTTAATTGTCCTGGCTTCACTGGGTTACCAGACTAATTGGTCACACTGTGCACTAAACTTGGTGGTCGGGATAATTGAAGTATTCCTGCTAGTTCGCTTCTACTTTGGAACCAGAATTAAAAAGATGAATAAGTGAGGTTTTCTAATGCGTGTTAAACACAAAAAATGGGCAGACCCATTAATGGCTGCTCATCCTGAAATGTTAGTTGAAGATGCAGCCCAATTCCGTGGTAAATGGGAGAGCCGTTTTCCTAAGAAGCAGCCCCTTCACCTTGAAGTTGGAATGGGCAAAGGGCAGTTCATTATTGGGATGGCCAAGGCGCACCCCGAGATCAATTTTATAGGTCTGGAAATTCAGCGGACGGTGGCTGCCATTGCTTTGAAAAAAGCATTGCCGGAAGAACTTCCCAACCTCCAATTGATTTGTGGGGAGGGAGAAGAGTTGGAAACATACTTTGCGTCTGGTGAAGTTCAGCAACTGTATTTAAACTTTTCTGACCCGTGGCCAAAGAAGCGGCATGCCAAGCGACGGTTGACATACCATACCTTCTTGGCAGAATACCAACAAATATTAGTCCCTGGAGGAAAGGTGGAATTAAAGACTGACAATATGGGCTTCTTTGAATTCTCCCTTCAGAGCATGAACAACTTTGGCATGCACTTTGATGGTGTTTGGTTGGACCTTCATCACAGTGATGAGAATGATCATAATGTTGAAACCGAGTATGAGCATAAATTTGCTTCTAAGGGTCAACCAATTTATAAGTTGACGGCGACGATGCCTGAAAAGTGACGAAATAAGTAAAGGCTCTATTATTCAGTACTGAACTGAGTAATAGAGCCCTTTTAGATTATCGTTCTTCACGTTTGAGTGACAGCAGACTACCAGTTTTTGCGTCAGCGATAAACTGGTAATCAACAGGTTGGTCATCTTCCAGACGAGTCAGGCCACCTTCATAGGCTTCGGTCCGCACTGCAAACCGTTGGTAGGGGATGCGGTGGTGGTTAATCCAACTACCGGTAATGGTTCCTTCTTTAGCAAAGTCATCATGAACCATTTTGAGAATATCGTCCGCAGAAAGCCGACTTTGACCGACTAATTTACCGGCTAAAAAGCCTAATATTCCAGACGCACCAAGAGTAACTGGCAAAAGCCAGGGATTGATTGTGCTGTTTGAATCATTCATTAAGTAATTGCTTCCTTTATTTGTTAATATCGTTTATTATACTGCTTTATCAATGAATAATAATGATATTTTATCATGAATTGCGTAGAATGCAAAAAGTCCCCGAATATTAATGGAGAATGCTATAATGCAATTACTACTAGAGGGGGATCAATTACTTATGGAAAAGTTAGCGACCATGGATGAAGAACAACTATTGCAAACAATCAGTGAAGGACAGTATGTCCTCTTTTTCTCAGCCAACTGGTGTCCTGATTGTCAATTTATTAAACCAGCTATGCCAGAGATTGAAAGGGACTTCCCAGATTTTAAGTTCCTTGCAGTTGATCGTGATGATAATTTGTCTTTAGCAGCGGATTTGAATATTTTCGGCATTCCGAGCTTCGTCGTGTATTGCGATGGAAAGGAAATTGGCCGATTAGTAAATAAAGATCGTAAAACCAAGCAACAAGTGGAAGATTTTTTGAACGATTTGAAGTAAAATATAAGACGGTAATTTGAAGGATGAGGGGCATCAGGCAATCATCCTTCTTTCATTTCAATTGTAGAAAGGGATAATTAAATGTTAATTTCCAGTTATAATCCGGCTGAACTTGACGATACTTTAGTAGTCATCACTGCACCAGATACTGACGATCAAGAAACCACTGTTAAGGATAACATCGCGCAGATTACTGCCAGCAATGATCACCACCTTTTGGGCTACAACTTTTTAGCGGCCAGCAAGATCTTACCTGAATTGAAGCAGGAAAATGGTCAGGTCTTTTTAACTGCTGACCAAGTCGCTAAGTTGAATGATGCTCTTAAGGCAGCAGGCTTTGACCAACTATTGACTGCTGATGAATCACCAAAGTTTGTTGTGGGCTACGTTGAAAAAATGACTGACCACCCTAAGTCAGATCATTTGAAAATTACCCAAACTAAGATTGGGCATGATCAAACTGTTCAAATTGTTTGTGGCTCCCCAAATGTCAAAGAAGGCATTAAAGTTGTCGTTGCCCGTCCTGGTGCAATGATGCCCGACGGTAAGATTATTTGGCCTGGCCAGTTAATGGGGGTTGACAGTGATGGGATGCTTTGCGGATTCCGTGAGCTCCACTTGAAGAACGCCCCTGATAAGAAGGGATTATGGATTATTCCAGATGACTGGCAAGAAGTTGGTGAAGCAGTTGACTTTGCAAAGGCCAACACTTACTTTCCAGCTCAAAATTAATGAATTGAGGAAGGAATCAGATCAATGAGCAAAACTTATTATTTTATTGGCATTAAGGGAACTGGGATGGCTTCATTAGCCCGCATTTTGCATGACCAGGGTAACGAAGTTCTTGGTTCTGATATTGAAAAGGAAACCTTTACTCAGGGCCCATTGCTAAAAGCAGGCATTCGGATTTTGCCTTTTAATCCGGATAACCTGAAGTCCGGGATGATTGTGATTCAAGGAAATGCCTTTGGTGATGACCATCCAGAAGTTAAGAAGGCCCATGAGCTCGGATTACAAATTCTTTCGTACCCTGAAGCAGTGGAACAAATCGTCCAGTCCCACACAAGTATTGGGATCGCTGGGGCTCATGGTAAGACGAGTACAACCGCCCTTCTGGCCCATGTTTTAGATGGGGTTGAACCAACTTCTTACTTAATTGGTGACGGTGTTGGTAAGGGCAATGTCAAGGACCGCTTCTTTGTTTTTGAAGCAGATGAATACCGTGACCACTTTTTGGCTTACCATCCTGACTATGCCATCATGACAAACATCGATTTTGATCACCCAGACTACTTTAAAGATATTAATGATGTTCGGGATTCTTTTGAAACCTATGGTAAGCAGGTAAAGAAGGCTATCTTTGCCTGGGGTGACGATGCCAACTTACGGAAACTCGATGTTGATGTGCCCGTATATTATTACGGTACCGGTGAAGGCGATGATTTCCGGGCCGAAAATATTCAACGGACGCCAGCAGGCTCCACATACGATGCTTACTTTAAGGATCAAAAACTCGGCACCTTTACTATTCATTTGTATGGTGAACATAGTGTTTTGAACAGCCTAGCGGTGATTGCTGTCGCATACATGGAACACGTTGATATGGCTGATATTAAGCGTGAACTCGCTAACTTTACTGGGGTTAAGCGTCGTTTCAGTGAAACTGACTTTGCTGACGATACCTTAATTGATGATTACGCTCACCACCCAAGTGAAATCAAGGCTACCATTGATGCCGCCCGGCAGAAGTTCCCTGATCGGCCGATTGTTACCATTTTCCAACCCCATACTTATTCACGGTTGGCGGCATATATTGATGGTTTTGCCAAGTCCCTCAGTCGGGCAGATAAGGTTTACGTCACGCCAATTTTTGGTTCCATTCGTGAAAATGCCGGTCACGTTTCTAGTGAAGATCTGGAAGCCAAGATTCCTAATAGTGAAGGAATTGATATGGACTCAATGGATAAGCTATTGCAATACCATAATGCTGTCCTGGTCTTCATGGGTGCTGGTGATATTGAAAAATACGAGGATAAATATAAAGAATTGATGAACAAGTAGGCTAATTGCTTGCAGTTAAAGAACAGCTCTGTTACTATCTCTTTATTAGTCAAACTTAGTCAAATAGAAAGGGAGACCACATAATGAATAATTTCTCTCAAGAACCTGGTCGTCGGGTTGTCACCGATGCAAGTGGCCTGAACCAATTCTTGACCAGAATGTATGGTAATATGGCGCTCGCCATTTTAGTTTCAGCATTCTCTGCTTACTTAACGATGAATACATTCCGAGCACAAGTATTTGGTTACTTTGGTGCTCACCCGGGAATGGTTTGGTTAGTATTATTGTTACCAATTGCTTTATCGATGGGGGTTGGCTTTAGTGCAACCCGGAATCCAGTTGGAGCATTTGTAATGTTGATGCTGATTTCCATTATCTACGGAGTGGAATTTGCGCTGATTGCCGGCGTTTACACCCAGGCCAGCATTGCTTCCGCCTTTGTTTCTTCATCAGTCATCTTTATCGTGATGGCTCTATATGGAACGTTAACTAAGCGGGACCTGAGTCGAGCAGGGTCACATGCTATGGCAGCGTTGATTGCTCTAATAATCGCCTACTTGATTAACATGTTCCTGCAAAGCCCGGCCATTGCGTACATCTTTTCCTTTATTGCGGTTATTATCTTTACGGTATTAACTGGTTGGGACGCACAAAAGATGAAGGCTATTTACACTCAATATGGCGATCAAGTCTCTGTTACTGGGTTGGCAGTTTTAGGGGCACTACAGCTCTACCTAGACTTTGTTAACCTCTTCATTTCACTTTTACAAATCTTCGGTATGAGTGACCGAAACTAATTGTTAAAAAGCTTCTAGCGTTTGCTAGGGGCTTTTTTGTATGGTCAAACAGTAGATTAACCTCTCATCCTAATCTTTGGTACAATATTAAGCAGCAATAGAAGGGCGGTTTTTTAAGTATGGCAAAGCATTTACTTTTAATTGATGGAAACAGCATTGTTTTTCGAGCATTTTTTGCAATGCATAGTCAAATTGATAAATTTACCAACCAGGATGGTCTGCACACTGCAGCAATTTATGGCTTTAAGCTGATGCTGGATCATGTGCTGGACTCGTTCCATCCAGATGCAGCATTAGTGGCGTTTGATGCGGGTAAAGTGACGTTCCGAACGAAAATGTATGGTGATTATAAGGGTGGTCGTAATAAAACTCCTGAGGAATTAACCGAACAGTTGCCATATGTCCGGGAACTAGTACAAAAGAGCGGTTTACATAGTTATGAGCTTCCTAATTATGAGGCCGATGACATTATTGGGACGTTGGCCAAGCAAGCCGATGATGCTGGCTATGAAACCTTAATTGTTACTGGTGACCGTGACTTAACTCAGCTCGCAAGTGATCATACAACAGTGGCGGTTACTCATAAGGGAGTCACTGAAACTGAACACTATACTCCTGCCCACGTTGAGGAAAAACTAGGTATAACCCCCACACAGATTATTGATATGAAGGCGCTTATGGGTGATAGTTCTGATAACTATCCGGGAGTCACTAAAGTCGGTGAGAAGACGGCCATTAAACTTGTTAAGCAATTTGGCTCCGTCGAAGGTTTGTATGACCATATCAACGAGTTAAAGAAGAGCAAGATGAAGGAACACTTGGTAGATGAAGAAGATATTGCCCGTCAATGCAAGACCCTTGCGACGATTTTGCGCGATGCCCCAGTCAAAATTGGCTTGCAAGACTTATCATATCAGGGCCCACAGACCGAGGAATTGATCGAATTTTACCGGGAAATGTACTTCAAATCTTTCTTGAAAAAGATGAATATTAATCCCGATGATGATGAAGAACACCTGAGCACTATTAAGTATGTGCAACTAAGTAAGGATAACCTTGATCAGTTGAAACAGCTGACGGGGGAAGTGAGCTTCTACCTTGAAATGCCGGAAGCTAATTACCACCTTTCACCATTTGCCGGTTTTGTTATTGGTGACGGTCAGCATTGGTTTGTTAGCCGGGAAACTGAATTACTGAATCAGCAACCTCTTAAGCACATTTTGGAAAGTACGGAGATTAAAAAGAACGTCTTTAATGCGAAGGCTCAGATTGTGGGCTTACATCGTCTCGGTGTTGATTTCCGCAATGTTGACTTTGACTTGTTGCTGGCATCATATTTGTTAAATACCAATGACAATAGCAATGACTTGGGTAACGTTGCTCGGGAACACGGCTTCAATGACGTCCAAACTGATGAAGCAGTGTACGGAAAGGGTGCTAAACGCACAATTCCTGATGATGACCAGGTCTTCTTCGACCACTTAGTTCATAAGGCCCACGCTATCGATCACCTGCGAGTAAGTCTGTTTAAGCAGTTAGATGAAAACGAACAGCGGCCCCTCTACACTGATATTGAATTGCCATTGACCCGTGTTTTGGCAGAGATGGAAATGACCGGGGTTCATGTTGATGCCCAAACACTCAAGAACATGGGTAGCAAACTGAAGGAACGGATGGCCGAAATTGAGGCCCAAATATACGAAGAAGCAGGTGAGAAGTTTAATATTAATTCCACCAAACAATTAGGCCATATTCTGTTTGAAAAACTGAAGTTACCAGTTATCAAGAAAACTAAGACGGGCTATTCAACGGCCGTTGATGTTTTAGAGAAATTGGCTCCCCAGGCGGAGATTGTCGAACAAATTCTTCAATATCGGCAGATCTCAAAGCTCCAATCAACGTATATTACTGGCTTGCTCAAGGTGATCCATTCCAGTGACCAGAAGATTCATACACGGTACTTACAGACCTTGACCCAGACTGGTCGGTTATCGTCAGTTGATCCGAACCTCCAGAACATTCCGGTTCGTCTGCCAGAAGGTCGGCAAATTCGGCGTGCCTTTGTACCAAGTCATGAGGGCTGGCAGATCTTTTCTTCCGATTATTCCCAAGTGGAACTACGTGTGTTAGCCCATATCACTGGTGATAAGAATCTCCAAACCGACTTCAAGAACGGTGAAGATATTCATGCCGCAACTGCACGGCGGATTTTCCACCTGCAGCCAGATCAGAAAATCGATCCGAACATGCGGCGGCGTGCCAAGGCCGTTAACTTTGGAATTGTTTATGGAATTAGTGACTATGGGTTAGCACAACGGATTCACGTCAGTCGTAAGGATGCCCATGAGTTCATTCAAAACTACTTCAAAGAATTTCCAAACGTTAAGAAGTATATTCATGACACGGTTGATTTTGCCCGCGAACACGGTTATGTTGAAACAATCACTCACCGTCGTCGTTACCTACCTGACATTAATGCCAAGAACTTCAGCCGTCGTTCATTTGCAGAACGAACTGCAATGAATACGCCAATCCAAGGGAGTGCGGCTGATATTATTAAGATTGCCATGATTCGGATGCAGGATGAATTGCAAAAGCATCATCTTCAAGCCAAGATGTTACTGCAGATTCATGATGAATTAGTGTTCGAGGCTCCTGCTGAAGAAATCCCAGTGCTCCAGAAGCTCGTGCCGTCAGTAATGGATTCCGCAGTTAAGTTGGACGTGCCACTGAAGGTGGAAAGCAAGTTTGGTGACACTTGGTATGACCTCAAGAAGTAAACGAGGGAGGAAATAAATATGCCTGAATTACCCGAAGTGGAAACAGTGCGCCGTGGTTTATTAAAGATTGCTGCTGGCCGTAAAATCAGTGGGATCGATGTTTATTATGGCAAGACGATTACTAATGATGTTGAAAAATTTCGCCAGGCCCTGATCGGTCAAACGATTGTCACCGTTGATCGGCGTGGTAAGTATCTCCTTTTTCGCTTTACTAATGATTTGACAATGGTCTCGCACCTGCGAATGGAGGGAAAATACTTTAACCAGCCAATCGGCGGGCCAATTGATAAACATACGCATGTTGTTTTTGAGTTTACTGACGGTAGTGAACTCTGTTATCACGACACTCGTAAGTTTGGTCGGATGACCCTCGTTAAAACCGGCGAGGAGATGACAGTGGGGGGCTTGAAAACCATTGGCCCCGAACCAACAGCTAATGACTTTACCTTGCCGTACTTCAAAGCAATTTTGGCAAAGAGTCGGGGCAAGATAAAGCCATTCCTTCTTAACCAACGGCATGTTGCCGGGTTAGGCAATATTTACGCGGATGAAGTCTTATGGATGAGCAAGGTTAACCCTGAGCAACCTGCCAATAGTTTAACTGACCAGCAGATTAGGGACCTACACGATAACATTATCAAAGAGCTGGCTCGGGCCATTGAATATAAGGGAACGACGGTTCATAGTTTCACCAATGCTTTTGGTGATGCAGGGGCCTTCCAAAACCAGTTAAACGCCTATGGCCATGCTGGTGATCCGTGTCCACGCTGTGGTACTAAAATGGTTAAGATCAAGGTTGCACAACGGGGGACAACTTTCTGCCCTCACTGTCAGCCATTGGAGAATGACTAATGACAAGGGTAATTGGTTTAACGGGTGGAATTGCCAGTGGTAAATCCACCGTTTCCCGCATGCTGGCGACTGCCGGGCTGCCAATCGTTGATGCTGATCAGGTAGTCCGGACATTACAACAGCCGAGCTCCCAGGGACTACAGGCCCTAGAACAAGCATTTGGGCGTAATATTATCACGGCGACTGGTGAACTTGATCGGTCTGCACTTGGTCAACTAGTTTTTAACGATGACCAACAGCGAAATAAGTTAAATAGAATTATGCAGCCAATGGTCTGGAATGAAATTTGGCAAGAGGTTGATCAATTTCGTAAACAAGGAATACCGTGGGTGGTATTAGACGTTCCACTATTAATTGAGGAACATTATGATCGCGATTGCGACTTAGTCATCGTTGTTGCAGTTGATCGTGCAATTCAACGTCAGCGCCTTATGGACCGCAACCACTTGACAGTTGACCAGGCTGAGGCCCGGATAGTGTCCCAAATGTCATTAGAAGAGAAAAAGCGCCATGCTGATATTGTAATCGATAATAATGGAAACTTGCAGAAACTTCGTCAACAGGTAGAAGCCGTCCTTAAACGCTTAAAAGAACAGTAAAATATGGTAAAATAAAGTATTAATAGTTTTACTGAAGGAGGTTGTCGTGGTGCGCTGTCCACACTGTCATAAAAATGGTTCGCGGGTGGTTGATTCCCGGCCAAGTGAAGATGGGACCTTTATTAGACGTCGACGGGAATGTGTCCACTGCGGATTTCGCTTTACAACCTTTGAGCGATATGAAGAAACCCCGTTACTGGTCATTAAAAAGGATGGTACCCGGCAGGCATTCAGCCGCCAGAAGATCCTTAATGGTATTGTGCGGTCGGCTGAAAAACGCCCGGTAAGCATGGAGCGACTGACCAAGGTCGCAGATAAAATTGAAAAACAGGTTCGCTCGTTAGGTGAGAATGAAGTTTCCAGTCAGGTGATTGGCAAGTTTGTAATGAACGAACTGAAACAAGTTGATGAAGTGGCATACATTCGCTTTGCCAGTGTCTATCGGCAATTCAAGGATGTTGATGCATTCATGGATGAGCTAGAATCAATGATGAAGGATAATAAAAATAATAAGTAGAGGTGACGACGGTGGAGCAACAGCAACAATTATTTGATCCCGAAGATGGCTTCATCGTTACTGCCGCGGAGGATTGGTCTCATTTTGATAATGAGACCTTTCTGCGCTTTTATCAACCAATTGTGGGTAGCCAAGCTTTTAGCACTTTCTATGGCTTAATGGCTTTTCTTAAGCCCCAGCCCGTATTGGCGGATCGTCAGTTGCAATCATTACTGTTGGCGCAGCTTAATATGGGTCGACAAGATATAACGGAAAGCTTAAAGCGACTTGAAGGCGTAGGGATGGTGCGGACTTTTACCAAGAAAGACAGCATTGGTCGCGTTCAGGTCTATGAACTTCAAGCAACAATGTCGCCAGCTACCTTGATCAATGATGACTTGTTGAGTGTTCTTTTGTTGGAATCCGTAGGCGAGCAAGCATTTGATCGATTGGTGAACTCAGCGTCAAGTTATCAATTGCGTGGTAATCCCCAATTAACGGAAATTAGCCACCGCTTTTTGGACGTCTTTAATATCGATCAGCGATCAGTCACTGCTCCACCGTCCACTCTAGTTACTGCGCGTCAGCAACTGACGACCAAGCAATATCATCCATTGGTGACTAACGATGATGACTTTGATTGGCCAACACTGACGCAACTACTGGCTAACCAGCCGATCACTGAGGATGACTTGACTAACCATCGTGAGTTAATTGAGGTTGAGCATCAATTGTATGGGATCGATGAACCAACAATGGCCCGCTTCTTAATTAAGAGTATTAACTTAGCAGATAATCATATTGATACTAATGCGCTTAAGAAGGCAATTGCACAATCCTATGCGTCAGTGGGTCAGTCCATTGATGATTCCGGTCAAAACCAGTCTTTAGTGAAGGACGGAGGACAACTTAACGCAGACGAACAGCAACTGGTTGCTGCTTGTCGGTACTATGCCCCAGTTGAGTTTCTCCAGCAGTTAAAACGACAGACTGGCGGTTACGTAACCTCTAAGGATCGGTTTGTCTTACAGGGCTTGATTGAAGAAGGCCACCTTTCTAAGGAAGTTGTTAACGTCCTATCATGGTATGTGCTGATATCTCTGGACAATGCTACCCTCCCCAAGGGACTTGTTGATACGATCGCTAATAACTGGATGAAGGCTGGTGTCCAGAACGCTAGCCAAGCTCTTCGACAAATTCAGGCATTTAATAAAAATGGTCAAAAACGGGCCTTCAGTAAGCGTCGACCACGACAAACTGGTAAGCGAGTGGTTAAGGAAAAGATGCCAGAGTGGACCCGAGAGACGGCTAAGAAAACAGAAAAGTCATCCGCACAAGATATTGCAAAACTGCGTGAGCGGATTGCTAAACATAACCAAAGAAAGGGAGATGCTAAGTCATGAAATCACTAAGTAGTGCTATTCAACAGTTGATGAACGGCCAAAACATGCAACCAGCATATCAGCAAATGATGCAAAAAGTGTTTGCTGATCCCACGGTGAAGAATTTCTTGAACCAGCACCAGGATGCCCTTTCTAAAGATGTTATTCAACGCGGTGAAGCCAAGCTGTATGAGTACTATCACGAAACAGAATTGATTCGGAAGGGAACACCAACGGTTGCCCCAGGTTATTCGCCGCAACTGACTATCAATGCGGGCCAGATCGATGTTGTCTACGTCCCAACAAAAAAGCTGATTGAACAGCAACGGCAACAACATATTCAGAACCTGGTTCGCTCAATTAATATGCCGAAGTTTATCCGACATGCTTCGTTTGATAGTTATTATGTTGATGATGCTCATCAAACAAAGAGCCGGAATGAGGCCCTTGATGCCGCCCTTAACTTTGTGGAGCACTATTCACCTAGTCAGTTCCGTCCGGGTCTGTATTTATATGGAAGCTTTGGGGTTGGCAAAACCTACTTGTTAGGGGCCATTGCTAACGAATTAGCCAAGGCCAATGGGATTGCAACGACAATGGTGCACTTCCCAAGCTTTGTCGTTGAAATGCGTAATTCGATTAAACAAAATAATACCGGTGATAAGCTTGAAGTAGTTAAGAAAGCTCCAATCTTAATGCTTGATGATATTGGAGCGGATTCAATGACAACCTGGGCGCGTGATGATATTTTAGGTGTGATCCTGGAATATCGGATGCAGGAAGAATTACCGACCTTCTTCTCTTCTAACTTCTCAATGGATGAATTGGAACATGAGCATTTGGCGGTTAATAATCGCGGTGAAGAAGAACCGGTTAAGGCCAGCCGGATTATGGAACGAATTAAATACTTGTCACGTGAATATGAGATGGTCGGTGCAAATTTACGGGATAAAGGTTAAGTCTTTCTTGACAATTCGAGTGAGATTCGTTATTCTATAAAATGTTGAAAGAAAAAGCAGAAGCACCCGCTTCTCGCCTAGGTGATCAGTGTTGCCGGGCTGACGAGATGAAATAAGAACAAATCTTATTGTTCATTATTGGCGGGGTGCGTATGCACTCCGCTTTTTTTGCTGGATCTTTCGCTATTAAAATTGGAGGTGCGTTGCCATAGCTCAAGATATGATTGTCAATAACGGTATTCGTGCTCGTGAAGTACGGCTAATTGGTCAAGATGGTGAACAATTAGGAATTAAGTCCAAGCGTGAAGCTTTGCAATTAGCTGAAGACGCTAACCTTGATTTAGTGCTGGTTGCCCCAAAGGCACGTCCAGCTGTTGCCCGGATTATGGATTACGGGAAGTACCGTTACGAAATGCAAAAGAAAGAGCGTGAAGCTCGTAAGAAGCAAAAGACTGTGACGGTTAAGGAAATTCGACTTAGTCCATCAATCGATACCAACGACTTTAACGTTAAGTTAAAGCGGGTTCGGAAGTTCATTGAAAAGGGTGATAAGGTTCGTGTATCACTCCGTTTCCGTGGACGTGCGATTACCCACAAGGACCTAGGCCGTGACATGATTGAACGAATGGCCGATGAGACATCAGATATCGCTACTGTTGTTCAACGACCAAAGATGGAAGGGCGGAGTATTTTCTTAACTCTTGCCCCAGCTGCTGATAAAGCAAAGAAATAATTTGAGAAAGTAGGTAATTTTCTTATGCCAAAGATGAAAACTAACCGCGCTGCTGCAAAGCGTTTCAAGCGTACTGCTAAGGGTGGATTCAAGAGTGGTAACTCATTCACTAGTCACCGTTTCCACGGCAAGACTAAGAAGCAACGTCGTCAATTACGTGGCTTGAGCATGATGGACAAGACCAACGTAAAACGTTACAAGAAGTTATTACCATTTAAGTAAACTTCAACTAAGAAAATTAAAATACGTAGGAGGAATTCAACATGCGAGTTAAAGGTGGAACTGTTACGCGCGCACGTCGTAAGCGCATTATGAAGTTAGCAAAGGGTTACCGTGGTTCAAAGCACCGTCTTTTCAAGACTGCTAAGGACCAAGTAATGAAGAGTTATACTTACGCATTCCGTGACCGGAAGGTTAACAAGCGTAAGTTCCGTGAACTCTGGATTGCCCGGATTAACGCTGCTGCACGTATGAATGATATTAGTTACAGCAAGTTAATGCACGGCTTGAAGCTGGCTAACATTGACATCAACCGGAAGATGTTGGCAGACTTAGCTGTTAACGATGCTGATGCATTTAAGGCAATCGTTGCCGAAGCTAAGAAGGCTTTGAACTAAGATTATAATCAAAAAGCAGCGCGCTTGGATTTTACCAAGTGGTCGCTGCTTTTTGATTACTAGCCCTCTCTAGGCATAATCGTTATAATTAATTTGACTATTGAAAAAGAGGTGTCACCTTGTTAGAAGAATTTAAACCAACGTGGATGGTAAAATCAATTTATTCTGTTTTGCCAGAACAACTAAAAGCACAAGGTATCCGGTGTGTTTTTTCTGACCTTGATAATACTTTGATTGCCTGGAATAATCCTAATGGGACGCCTGAACTGCGTCAGTGGATGAAGTCCTTATCTGATGCTGGTATACCCTTGATTGTGATTTCCAACAATAATAAGAGACGAGTTGCTAAAGCCGTTGAGCCACTGGGGTTACCTTTTGTTTCACGTTCATTAAAACCATTAAGTTTTGGTATCACACGGGCACGAAAAAAGCTTGGTCTGAACAAGTACGAAGTTGTGATGGTTGGCGACCAGTTAATGACTGATATGGTTGCTGCCCACCAGGCAGGAGTTCGTTCTATTTTGGTTAAGCCATTGATTCAAACTGACAAGTGGACCACCCAGATGAACCGTTTCTTAGAAAAACGCGTGTGGAAGCTATTACGAAAAGAGTACTCTGATTTGCATTGGCAGGAGGATTTGAATGACAGAAAATAAGCAGTCTAACGATGAATTGCGTTGTATTGGCTGTGGTGCGGTGATCCAATCAACGGATCCTAAGCAGCCTGGCTATACACCTCAGTCGGCTATTGAAAAAGGCCTGGCAAACAATGAACTATATTGTCAACGTTGTTTCCGCCTTCGTCATTACAATGAAATCGCCCCCGTTTCACTGAGCGATGATGAATTTCTCAAGCTGTTAGGGCAGATTCGGGATGCTAATGCTTTAATTGTTTATGTGGTAGACGTCTTTGACTTTAATGGCAGCTTAATTCCGGGCCTCCACCGTTTTGTTGGTGATAATCCAGTATTGTTAGTTGGTAATAAGGAAGATTTATTACCACGGTCATTACGACGCAGTAAGTTAACAGATTGGTTGCGTCAACAAGCTAACATGGCAGGCTTGCGGCCAATCGATACGATTCTGGTGTCAGCAAAGAAGAACCACCAGGTTGACCAGCTGTTGGATACGATTGAACATTACCGTCAACATCGTGATGTCTATGTTGTGGGAGTTACAAATGTTGGTAAGTCCACGCTGATTAATCAAATCATCAAACAACGGACCGGGGTCCAGGAACTTATTACCACGTCGCGGTTCCCTGGAACGACATTAGATAAGATCGAGATCCCTCTTGATGATGGTCATTTATTAGTTGACACTCCAGGGATAATTCATGAACACCAGATGGCGCATGTCCTGCCAGCTAAACAGTTAAAGTACGTGGCACCACAAAAGGAAATTAAGCCGCGTACTTACCAATTAAATGATGGTCAGACCATCTTTATGGGTGGGGTTGCGCGGTTTGATTACCTGAAGGGCTCACGTGCCGGAATGGTTGCGTACTTTGATAATAATCTGCCTCTCCACCGGACTAAATTGGCAAATGCTGATCATTTCTACCAAAAGCACCTGGGAGACCTGCTGACCCCTCCAACCCAGGATGAGGTTGACAGTTTTCCAACGCTTGAACGTCAAGAGTTTCATACTGAAACGAAGAGTGATTTGGTTTTTGAAGGACTTGGTTGGATTACCGTACCCGCTGGTGTTACGGTTGCTGGATGGGTACCTCAGGGTGTTTCAGTGCTGATTCGTCGTGCAATGATTTAGAGGAGACAAAATGGAATTAAGAGGAAAACAAAAACGTTACTTACGAGCTCACGCTAACCATTTGCAGCCCATTTTTGCAGTTGGTAAAGAAGGCCTGACCGACACATGGCTAGCACAGTTAAATGGTGCCTTAAACCGTCGTGAGTTAATTAAGGTTAATATTTTACAAAATGCGGATGTAACCACTGACGAAGTTCGTCACTTTATTGAAAGTCAGACGGATATCCAGGTTGTTCAAGTAATTGGCCGGGTCTTAGTATTATTTAAAGTGGCTGATAATAAAGAACAACGGGAATTATCTGCTAAAGTTAAGAAAATCTAGTCAAGAGGTGGCACTTGTGCAAGGACATCGTGTTTTAACTGGTGTACGGACTCAGCCCGCACCACAGGAGACTAAGTTTAAGCGTGCTAAGCGAGTTGGCATTTACGGCGGGACTTTTAACCCCATCCATAATGCACATCTGTTAATTGCAGAACAGGTTTATGCCAACTTGTGTCTTGATCGTGTCGACTTTATGCCAGACGCCATTCCGCCACATGTAGATCGTAAGGAAGCCGTCGCTGCTGACCTGCGTCTCCAAATGTTGGAACTAGCGATTAAAAATAATCCACATTTTAGAATCGAAAAAGCAGAGTTGAATCGTGGTGGCGTCTCTTATACTTATGACACTATGAAGCAACTGATTGAGCAGCATCCTGACACGGATTATTACTTTATTATCGGTGGGGATATGGTAGATTATTTGCCAACATGGCATCGCATTGATGAATTAGTTCGTCTGCCGCGTTTTCACTTTGTTGCGGTGCGTCGTCAGGGCGCTCAAAATATGACAAAGTATCCAGTGATTTGGATTGATGTCCCCACAGTTGCCTTTAGTTCGACCGATATTCGGCGCCGCGTTCAACAGGGGACGACAATTCGTTACATGGTTCCACAAGCAGTTGCCGATTTTATTAAGGAGCACCAACTATATCATGACTGAAGAAATAATTGAATATTCAAACCACTATATTCCATTAACACGTGACGCTTTGATTGAGCGGTTACAGAATTCATTGCGTCCTAAGCGTTTCCACCATGTTTTGCGGGTGGAACAAACTGCCATTAAACTGGCAAAACGTTACCATGTTGACCTAGAAAAGGCCAGCATTGCGGGATTGTGCCACGACTATGCTAAGCAACGGCCCGATGATGTTTTTATTGCAGAAATTAAGAAGAAACATTTGGATCCCGATTTATTGAATTGGGGCAACGCAATTTGGCATGGGGTAGTTGGTGCAGAGCTACTAAAGGATGAGTGTGGTATTTGGGATGAGGACATTTTGAATGCTGTTCGTCACCATACCACTGGTGCAGTGGTGATGTCACCGTTGGAACAAATCGTTTACATGGCTGACTACATTGAACCAGCACGTGATTTTCCAGGCGTTGATCGTGCTCGTCAGATTACTGATGAAGATCTTGGTGCAGGGGTGGCTTACCAAACGAAACATACTCTTGCTTACTTGATTAAGAATAATAAGCCGGTATATCCTAAGACGATTGAAACCTACAATGCTTGGGTTGCTAAATACGAAGGGAAGATTGATTAATGAATAGTAAAGAATTATTAGAGATGGCTGTCAAAGCTGGCGATGGTCGGCGCGCTGAAGATATTACTGCTTTGCAAGTTGACGAGATTAGCCCGATGGCAGATTACTTTGTCATCATGACCGGTGGATCTGATCGTCAGGTTCAAGCCATTGCTAACGCTATTATTGAAAAGGCCCACGAGAATGGGGTCAACATTGGTAGTGTCGAAGGTAAAAATCATGCCCACTGGGTACTGATTGACTTAGGTGATGTCGTTGTGCATGTCTTCCGAGAAGAAACTCGTCACTTTTACAATTTGGAAAAATTATGGTCAGATGCTCCTATTGTTAACGTCAATCAATGGGTTAACGATTAATGATTTACCAAACCTTTGCCCAACTGTATGACCAGCTATTTGATTCATCAATGTACCAACAGTGGGCGAGATATACCATGGACCGATTACCTCATCTGACAGCGCTCCGTTGCCTGGATTTAGCAGGTGGCGCAGGTCGATTAGCTGTTTTGTTGGCCAAACGCGGCTTAGCGGTGACGGTGGCAGACTTGTCAGCAGATATGCTAGCGTTAGCTTCCCAACATGCTAGTGCTGAGCAGGTCGACATCCACTTAGTGCAAGCAGACATGCGTGATTTATCGGCTTTACCAACATATGAATTAGTAACTTGTTATGCTGATTCTTTTAACTACTTAACTAGTTTTGAAGATCTACAGACTGCATTTAACCAGGTTGCTGCCCACCTGACCCCTGATGGCAAATTTCTTTTTGATATGATTTCTTTATACCAAACGGACACCGTTTATCCGGGTTACATGTATAACTATGCCCAACCTGATGGTAAAGAATACTTTATGTGGTCATCATATCAAAATGATGACGTTGATCATGGGGTCATCCATGAACTGACTTTTTTCCATCAGCAGGCTGATCAAACATACCACCGGATCGAAGAGACACACTTTGAGCAGGGGTATTCACTGAATCAAATTCGGCAAGCCCTGGTTAAGGCTGGTTTTAGTCAAATTGTCGTTTCTGCCAATTTTGGTCAGCGAGCAGTCCAAGAAGATAGTCGTCGGTGGTTCTTTGAATGTTCTAAATAGGGGAATTAGATGAAAGCAGTTGGCTTAATAACTGAATATAATCCTTTCCACAATGGGCATATTTACCACCTGCGAAAGGCTCGTGAAATTACTGGTGCTAATGTGGTAGTGGTTGTGATGAGTGGCAATTTTACTCAACGCGGTGAACCTACAATTCTCAATAAATGGCAACGGACGCAGGCTGCTCTGGAGAATGGGGCTGACTTAGTCATTGAATTACCAACTTTCATGGCTGTTCAACCAGCTCATCGTTTTGCTGACGGTGCAATCCGGCTGTTGGCAGCTTTGCAGGTGCCTTCGATTGTGTTTGGCGCTGAGCATCCTGACTGGGATTTTGACCAATTTGTTCAAGCAGAAGCTCACTTTATGAAAGATGGCTTTGCCCGCTATAATGCCACGTTTGCGACGCAATTTAATCAAGAATTAAAACAGGCGACGGGTCATACCTTGACTGAGCCCAACGATATTTTAGCGTTTGCCTATCATAAGGCAATCGTTAAACAAAGAGTTGGAATTAAGCCGGTTGCGATTGCTCGTCAGGGTAGTCAGTATCATGATCAATCAATTACGGGGACAATTGCATCAGCCAGTGCCATTCGTCAGGCAGTCTTGGGCGGTCGTCCCGTCGATCAGGTTGTTCCCAAGCAGACGGCTAATGACTTATCTCATCTTGATTCAATCCCTGATTGGCAGATCTTATATCCCTTGTTAAGAAACTACTTAATCCAAGCACCAATTGGGGAATTGCAAACAATTTACCAGATGACAGAAGGCCTAGAACACCGAATGAAACGGGCAGCTCAGCAATCACTGACGTTTAACCAATTTATTCGCCAGTTGAAAACGAAACGCTACACCTATTCGCATTTACTACGGTTATGTTTTTATACTGTGATGCAGATGCGTGAAGATCAGGTGCAGATGCATCTGCAACAACCGTATTTGCGCATCTTGGGTTTTTCCAATGATGGACGGCAGTACCTCCATACAATTAAGAAGCGCGTGAGTTTACCGTTGATTACTAAATGCGGGCAAGCTGAACGTGACCACTTATTAAACTTGGATTATCGAGCGGGAAAATTGTACCAGCTATTTACGCCCTACGAACAGGATTTAAAGCGGGCTCCCGTTATGATTAGCGGATCTGGGACTGTCAAGGAATAGACATTGACAAGCAACTAGGGCGCTAGTATAATGGTGCTTGTTGCATTAGGAGGTTGAAATCATGAAGTGGACCTTATCAGAGTTACATCGCTATTCTAGCGAACCGTTACACATCAACGATACCCTTGATTTAAATGATCTCCTGACGAAGTCATTTCCTGATGTGATTTTAGCCGTTCAACCAGTAAAGGTTGATGGCTACGTGACGTATGACCAGGGGGATGCAACTGTTGCTACCCATGTGAAAACAACAGTGACTGTTCCTTCGAGTCGTTCTTTAACACCCGTTCAATTACCATTAGATTTTGAATTTTCAGAAACCTACATTGATGATCCTAGTCACCGTGACCGGTATGAAGATGATGAAGTTGTCTTTTTAATTCACAGTGGCGATACGATCAACTTTAATCAGGCGGTTGCTGAAAACATCATTGAACAAATTCCGTTACGGGTGCTTTCTGAAGATGAACGGCAAGGTAAACCAATGCCTACCGGGAAAGGCTGGCAAGTGATCTCTGAGGATGACTATCAAGCCAAGAAGCAGAAAGATAAATCAGTTGATCCACGTCTCGCGAAGTTGAAAAAACTATTTCCTGATCAGGATGAAAATAAGTAGCGGACGGTTAAAAAATAACCTTTGTGGATGAAAAATAATTTTAGGAGGTGTCAAACATGGCTGTTCCAGCACGGAAGACTTCAAAGACTCGTAAGCGCATGCGTCGTGGACACATTAAGTTGACTGTCCCTGGCCTTGCACCTTGCCCAAACTGCGGTGAACTCCGTAAGTCACACATGGTATGCCCTAACTGTGGTTACTATGACGGCAAGCAAGTTGTCGACACTAAGAACTAATATTAAAAGAAAAGACCTCTTTCTAGGCGCCGGACCTGAAGTGGTCTTTTTATTTTGCCATTTTAAGGCCGAGAATGGCGATAAATACTGGGGTTTATGAGAAAATTGTGATAAAATTACTGTGTTTTATTAATGTACGTAAATACGAAATAATAGCGCAGGTGAAATTATGAGTCAAATTTTAATTATTGAAGATGAAGAAAATTTAGCAAAATTTGTTGAAATGGAGCTCAAACACGAAGGCTACGATACAGATGTCGAATTAGATGGTCGGGCTGGACTGCAGGCCGCTTTAAACGAAGACTTTGATTTGATTCTGTTGGACTTAATGTTGCCAGAATTAAATGGGATTGAAGTTGCCCGGCGGGTTCGTGAACTGAAGAGTACACCAATCATTATTATGACTGCGCGTGATTCAGTTATTGACCGGGTTTCCGGCTTTGACCATGGTGCTGACGATTATATTGTTAAGCCATTTGCCATTGAAGAATTACTTGCGCGGGTCCGGGCACTATTACGGCGGATCAGTATTGAAGATGGCCATAATAAGGAACATCAAACAACTGTTAAGTACAAGGATCTCACGATTGAGAAGGAAAATCGGGTTGTCCGTCGTGGTGACGATGTCATCAACTTGACGAAGCGTGAATACGAATTGTTGCTGATCTTAATGGAGAACATCAACGTCGTTATGTCACGGAAAGACCTCCTGAGTAAAGTCTGGGGATACGATTCCAAGGTTGAAACTAACGTGGTTGATGTTTACATTCGTTATTTGCGGAACAAGATTGACCGGCCAGGCGAAAAGAGTTATATCCAAACTGTTCGTGGTACCGGTTATGTGATTCGTTCCTAAGGCAGCATCATGACAGATCAAGAAAATGGCAAACGCTTCTTTTCATTAAAGCTGAAGTGGGCGCTGGGGACATCAATTGGTTCTTTTATCATTTTTAGTATTGTGGTAATGGCGATGTTTTCCGCCTTTACACAAAACCTGTTGAGTTCAGAACGGCGATTGATCAACACTGGAATGGATAATATTAGTCGTCAATTGTCGAATACCGACATGGTGCTGACGAAGCAACGAATTAGTAATATTATCAATCCGCCATCTCAGGGTGATTTTAACGATGGTGTGGATTTTAAACGGCCAATTATCCAGGAACTGTCTGACAATCACCTGATCGTGAACGTTTATACTCCTAAACACCAGCTGGTCTTCAGTACTGGTAAGCGGTTGGTTAAACCGACTTTTACTAATCAACGGTCGGTAAAGATGACTGAGGGGCCAAAGCATAAAATCATTGCTGGCCTGATGCCAATTTATTCACGTCATAATCACCACTTATTAATTGGTTACCTGCAGGTTGAAAATGACTTGAATGCCTACATGGCTAGTTATCATCAGATCCAGCTCGTCTGTTTCTTCGCAATGTGCTTGGTTATCCTTGCCAGTGGGCTATTGGGATACTTCTTGTCAATGTTCCTCTTGCGCCCACTGGGTGACATTCATGATACCGTCAAGGCCATCAGTAAGGATCCCACCAAGAATATCCGTGTTCCGAAGGTTGAACGGTGCGACGAGTTAGCTGAACTGACCGATATGTTCAATGAAATGTTAGACCGGATGCAACGCTATATTGACCAGCAAACACAATTTGTAGGTGATGTCAGTCATGAGCTGCGGACGCCAGTGGCGATTATCCAGGGTCACCTGGAGATGCTCCAGCGTTGGGGAAAGGATGACCCTAAAGTCTTGGATGAGTCCCTTAATGCGGCGTTGGTAGAAACTAAACGGATGAAGAACTTGGTTCAAGAAATGCTGGATTTAAGTCGGGCTGGGCAGGTGGACCTCAACTTTCGAAATGAACAAACGGTTGTTAATGACGTGGTTCACCAAGTTTATAACAACTTTAAGATGCTCTATCCTGAATTTACTTTCACGCTCGATGATGATTTGCATTCAGCAATCACAGCTAATATTTATCGTGACCACTTGGAACAAGTGCTCGTTATTCTTTGTGATAACGCTGTGAAGTATTCTACCGACCGGAAGGAAGTCCACATGTCCCTTTCACGGGGTATGAATACTGTTGAAATCGGTATTCAGGACTTTGGAGAAGGGATTTCTCCGGAAAATGTTCAACGAGTCTTTGATCGCTTCTACCGGGTTGATAAAGCCCGCAGTCGTAAAAAGGGTGGTAATGGGTTAGGACTGTCCATTGCCAAACGACTTATTGAAGGTTATCATGGCTCAATTACCCTAGAAAGCTCTCTGGGTGCCGGATCACTTTTCCGCATTATTTTGCCAATTGTGAAGACTGCTCCTAAAAATCAGTCTGATAAGTCAATTAAATAAGGTCATTAATCACGGTACTGATCATTGCGTCAGCACCGTGATTTTTTAGTACAGAACGTTAACTTATTAACAAATTCCCCCAACAACGTTGCAAAAACGGTATAATGAAAACGGATACGTTATTTTTATTAAGTAATTGGGGGATTAAAATAATGGCATCAGAAAAGAAAAAGTTGATCACCACACCAACATTGGTGCTGATGATTATTTCAACCATCTATGGTTTTGGTAATGTATCCATTGCCTATGCTCAGATGGCTTATGCAGGGATGTTCTGGTATATTCTTGCTGGATTGTGTTTCTTCTTCCCTTCGTGTCTAATGATGGCTGAATATGGTTCAGCCTTTAAGGACGCGCATGGGGGAATCTATTCTTGGCTTGCTGGCTCAACGACCGAAAAGATTGCCTTCATTGGGACCTTTATTTGGTTAGCATCCTGGGTCTTGTGGATCGTTTCTTCTGCATCGCGGCTATGGATTACTCTTTCAGCTTTACTGTTTGGTCATGATACGACGCAGAAGTGGCATCTATTAGGCCTTGGGTCAAACCAATTAATTGGTGTCTTGGCCATTCTCTTCGTCTTAGCGGTTACCTGGCTAAGTGCCCGGGGAATTAATGGAATTACTAAAATCAGTTCCCTGGGTGGGTCCTTGATGATCGGTATGAACGCTATTTTTATCTTGGCCAGTTTAGTGGTCATCATCGCCAATAAAGGTGTACCAGCACAACCAATTCATGGGATTTCTTCCTTCTTTGAATCACCAAACCCATCGTTTAAAACGCCGATTGCGGTGATCTCCTTCGTTGTTTACGCAATCTTTGCGTACGCTGGGGTAGAAAACCTTGGTGGGGTGACAGATAGTATGAAAGATCCTGAGCATACCTTCCCACGAGGCCTGACCATTGGGGCTATCTTAACCGTGGGTTCTTATGTTCTGATGATTGTGATGACGGGTTTCTCTGTCAATTACAACCATATAATTGCCCGTCCTGACGTGAACCTGGGTAACGTAACTTACGTGGTGTTTAACCGTTTGGGTTATATGCTTGGTCTTTCATTAGGATTAAGTCATGGGACAAACCTCTTCCTGGGTGCCTTATTTACCCGATTGATTGCTCTATCTGGATTGATGGGGATGTTAGGGGCCATGTTTGTCCTGGTTTACACGCCAGTTAAATCTTTTATCATGGGTTCTAATCCAAAGTTATGGCCAACCCGGATCACTCAGTTGAATTCCGCAGATATGCCAGCCAATGCAATGTGGATTCAGGCTGCCTTGGTTTGCATCATTATTTTTCTTGTGGCTTTTGGTGGTTCTGCGGCGGCACGCTTCTATCAGATTTTGACTGATATGGTTAACGTTTCTACTTGTGCACCATACATTTTCCTGATTGGTGCCTTTCCGGCCTTCCAGCGGAAGAACGTTCCCCATGACTTTGTCGTCTTTAAGAACCTCTTCTGGACACGGGTCCTCGTTTGGTTTGTGGAAATCATTGTTTGCTTGGGAATTATCTTTACTTGTGTCCAACCAATCATTGACCATGACTTTCAAACCGCCTTCTGGACCGCCTTTGGGCCAATATTCTTCGGCGCCGTTGCTTGGATTTTCTACAACCATGCTATAAAGCATAATAATTAACATAGATAAAAAAATGACCATCTACGTCTACTGGTGACGTGGATGGTCTTTATAATTTCAGAATTAAGAGTCTAACTGGTTAAAATGGTGAATTCGTTGGCGAATAAATATAGCGCCGACAACTGTCACGGTCATTTCAGTGATCGGTACCGCCGCCCAGACACCATCAATGCCCAAGATAGTTGGCAGGATCATAATTAGTGGTAAGAGGATTAAATACCCTCGTAACAGTGATAATGAAAATGATGCCCGTGCGCCATTAATTGCCGTTAAGAACAGGATGAAAAGATAGTTCAAAGCAGTGAAAAAAGCACTGGTAAAGTAGATTGGTAAACCAACGCTGGCAAAGTGGACCAACTGCCAAGAATGTTGGGTGTTAAAAATATTGATAATCGGGTACTTAAATACAATTAAGACAGCAAACTCGATTAGGGCGATTGTCAGGGTTGTGATTACACCGACACGCAGGGCCTTCGCAGCATTCATATAATGACGTTCACCATATTCCCGGCTAACAATCGGTTGAACACCGAGGGCGACCCCATTCGCGATGGCTAATACCATAATTGCAATATTTGAAATAACTCCATAGGAGGCCACAGCATAATTGTTAGCGAGAATTAATAGGACATGGTTGAAAAAGAAAACGCTAACTCCCGAACTCAATTCGTTTAGGGCTGCCGCGGCACCCAGTCGAGCGGCATGCCAAACCGACTTGATTGATGGAAATACCCAATGCAAGTGCAGTTGACGTTTCTTAAAGCGACGGTGAAATGACAATACAACCAAGCTAATGGCTGGTGAAAAGATAGCGGCCATTGCAGCCCCTTCCATTTTAAATCCCAGACCAAAAATGAAGAACCAATCAATGGCAATAACGGAAGTGGTCTCAATGACGGTTGCCATCATTGTGAGGGTAGGGTTACCGTCATTACGAATAAAGTTTAAACTGATTAGGTTGCACATCACAAAGGGTCCACACCAGGCCACAATCCTGACATAAGTAATCGCCAATTCCCGTGTTTGGTCATTAGCACCGAGAAAATTGACGACTGGGGTGGCAAAAATATCCATTAAGATTGCCACAATCACACCCGTCACAGCGGCGACAATTATTAATGAACTGTATAGTGACTCTACTCGTTCAGGGTGGAGGACCTTATTTAATGAGAAAATGGTGGCTCCACCGACGCCAAGGAGGAGACCGATGGCGTTGAAACAGTTAAAAATGGGGAGAGCGAGGTTAAGAGCAGTTAACCCCAGCGCCCCGGCGGCAATAGAAATAAATAGGGTATCAATCAGTACATACAGTGAGGTTCCCACCATGGCAATGATGTTCCGACTGACGTAGTGAAAAACTTCTTTAGTAATTGTCAAACTAAAAACCTCCAGATACTCCTCCCATCCTCCAAAATGGACGCCTGTTTGGGAAGATATTTTTAACAAAACCCGGCGATTTTGTAGCTCTTATTTCATTCATTTATTATCATAGCAAAAGTTACGGAGCTTGATAAGCTAGGCTAAATTAGAATACCGTGCAGGTGATCAATTTCGTGCTGAATAATTTCGGCGGTGAACCCGCTAAATTCCTGCTGTTGCTTTTTCCACTGCTTATTCATAAATGCTACCGTAATGTGCTGGTAACGAGTAGTGCGGCGTTCTCCTGATAATGAAAGACAGCCTTCTTGAGTTTGGTAAGGATGACTTTGTTGAACAATTTTGGGGTTGAACATTAGCAGGTTGAAGGGACCAACACTAACGATGATAATTGCTTTATTAACGCCGATCATGTTAGCGGCCATGCCGACGCAGTCCCGATGGTGAGCCTGGAGGGTATCCTGGAGGTCCTGGCCGATTACTAAATCGGCCTTCGTTGCTGCTTTGGCCTTTTGCTGGAGAAATAATTGATCATGGTTAATAGGTCGTTCCATTTAATTTGCCTCCTTGATAGTGAAAGGCCCCTAACACATAAATGTTAGAAGCCTTGGTGGTTAGTTAATTATTACTCTTGTGATGATGCTGTTTACCCGCGTTCCGTTGCCGGTTAGTTGGGACTGGTTGTTGGGCCTTCTTTTGTGGTTCACTAGGGGCCTGTTTGTCATCATTCTTCAACTGGTCAATGGCGGAAGAAGTGGCTGCTGTCTTGGCTGTTGTACTCGTAGACGGGATCACTGGTGCATCTGGCACCTTGACTGGCTTACCATCATTTTCGGCAGCAATTTGTTTCCGAATGCGTGGACGGTAAGCATTAATTAATAAGGTTTGTAAGATTGCAAAGAGCCCACCAATGAAGAAGTAGAGTCCTAATCCAGCAGAAGAAGTTAATGAAATAAAGAAGGTCATGACTGGACTCATCCAGATTGCCATCTTCATTTGCTGCTTTTGTGATTCAGGGACGCCAACTAAACCGAGGTAACTTTGGACAGCGTAGGCAATAAATGATAATACCGCAAAGAGCACACTTGGTTTACCAAGCGCAATACCAAAGAAGGTAGCGTGGTACAGGTCCGGTGAGTAACGAATAGCGGCATAAAGAGCGGCAAAGACTGGCAACTGAATAATCAGTGGTAGACAGCCAATTCCACCTGTCAGACTGACATTATTTTCCCGGTAAACTGCCATCATTTGTTGGCCAATGGCGGCTGTTTCTTCCGGTGTCTTGGCTTCCTTTTGCTTTTGTTGGAGTTCTTTTAATACCGGTTGAATCCGTGCCATCTTTTCTTGCATGATGGTGGATTTCTTCATTTGCGAGAACATCACTGGCAAGAGGACCATTCGGACAACCACAACAATTACGATGATGGCCCAGCCATAGTTGTTACCTAAGTGAGCGGCAAGCCACTCCATCAAATGTTGCATTGGCTTTGCCATATACGTGTAGACAAAGCCATAAGGATGACCGCTCTTCGTTGTACGGACACATCCAGACAGTAGCATCAGTAGGGTGGCTAATCCGCCAGCTACTGATAGTCGTTTTAGTTTCATTATTAATTTCTCCCTTAATGGATTTCTCCGTTTATTGAATGTAAACAGTAATATATTAGCTTAAATCGAGATCAAATTCTACCGAATTATACAACTTAATGGATGGAAAAGTCCGTCAATTGTGGATCAACTGGTAATTCGTGTTGATCTAACTGTATAACGCGTGCATAAGGGGTCGGACCATGTTTAATAAAAGCGATCAGCGCTTCAAGAACTTGTTCGTTTGCCTGGCAATCGATTATGACAGTGCCATCCATCATATTTTGTACGTAGCCACTAATTGGCCGCTGGGATGCATATTGGTAGACTCCCCAACGGAACCCCACTCCCTGAACTTGACCATAGGCGGTTAATTGATAGTGTTTCATTCGATGCCATTCCTCCCTTTTTTAGTCTATCCATTGTACACTATTAACATGGTATAATTAAAGGAGAAAAGGGGACTGTCTATTTTGGAAGAATTAACTTCAATCCACAATCAACACGTTAAAAATTGGAAAAAACTGCAAACAAAAAAGTACCGTCGCCAAACTGGCCGCTATCTATTAGATGGGTGGCACCTGGTACAAGAAGCCCACAAGGCAGGCATCGAGATCTTACAACTGATTGGTACCGATGAACAACTCGATGCCCATCAGGACCTCATTGGCTTGAGTGCTGAAGTTTATCAGGTGACTGAAGAAATTATGCGCCACATTACAGAAACCGTTACGCCCCAGGGAATTGCTGCCGTGGTGGAAATGCCGAATGCTCATCAAGTTCCTTCAGCGCCTCTAAACGGTGCTTGGCTATTATTGGATCGGGTGCAAGATCCTGGCAACGTTGGGACAATGGTCCGGACTGCTGATGCGGCTGGCTTTACGGGTGTCGTCGTTGGTGATCGTTCAGCAGACCTGTTTTCACCTAAGGTTGTTCGCTCAATGCAGGGAAGTCAATTCCACCTCCAGATGTATGAAGGAGACTTATCAAAGTGGATCGAAGACTTTAAGCAGGTTGATGCACCAGTGTATGGTACTCAGCTAAACCCAGCTGCCAAAAGCTTCCGTGATGTTCATCCGGGAGCAACCTTTGCTCTAATAATGGGTAATGAAGGCCATGGGATGAGTAAGGAACTACTTGCGCAAACGACGGCCAACTTGTATATTCCAATGCGTGGAGAAGCGGAATCGCTTAACGTTGCCGTTTCAGCCGGGATTTTAATGTTTCAGTTAAATCAGGGACTAGCCGATTAAAATTAAGCCGTTCTGATTTATTTTGCGATTGAAATTGTGTACAATACAATCAATGATAAGAAAGGGGTATATTATGAAGTCAAAAAATGAATGGCGAACTGATCCTGAGTATGTGTCACTTGTTGAGGACTTATTAGCGCAGCCAGCTGTTAAAAAGCTTGCAAACTATACTCAGCACCACCACTCGAATCGATTACAACATTCCATTGCGGTTTCGTTTGATAGCTACAAGATCGCTAAAAGAATGCACTTGAACTATCGAAACGTTGCTCGTGCTGGCTTATTACATGATCTCTTTTATTATGATTGGCGAACTACTAAATTTGATTTAGGAACGCATGCTTTCATTCATCCGCGAGTAGCATTGCGTAATGCCGAGAAGATCACCCCATTAAACGATATGGAAAAGGATATTATCTTAAAGCACATGTTTGGGGCAACAATGGCCATTCCAAAGTACTGGGAAAGCTTAATTGTTTCATTAGTGGATGACTTTGAAGCGGAACATGAATTCTTCTCACCGTTACGTGCCAAGTTAGCACGTAAGATTCGGAAGCGGCGGATGAAGACTACTTGGTAGAAAGGGGGATATTGGGATGGCACAAGCTGTTGCTAGTGCTGATACCCATATGGCAGGGTGTCAACTTTGTCCAAAATTTACACATACTTTTACCATTTTAGGAAAGAAATGGAATGGTTTAATTATCGAGGCCCTCTTGGTACAAGACTCAATGCGTTTTAAAGACTTGGCGGCTAGTATCGAGGGTTGCAGTGATCGGGTGCTTTGTGAACGTTTAAAGGAATTGGAAGATGAAAAAATTGTCTCCCGAAATACATACCGGGGGCAAAGTCGGATTGACTACTCCCTTACTGAGCGTGGTAAGGAATTGTTACCAGTGATGAAGGCCGTTCACCAGTGGAGTGACAAGTGGTATTAATTGTCGCTTGATTTTCTCTAAGAGTTTGATTAGAATAATTGTGTTATTAAAAGCGCAGATGGAAACTAGTATCCCAACAATGTAGTTAGAGAGTCATTATCTTAGCTGTAATTAATGACCTACACAATGGGAGAATTTCATTTCCGGAGCCGATATGTAATGATATTCCGGTCAATCGCCGTTATCGATTTTAAGTGTGCAATTTTAATTGCAAACTAGGGTGGTACCGCGAAGCCTCGTCCCTATTTGGACGGGGCTTTTTTATTATAAGGAGTTGAAAATATGGGATTAAGAGAACGCTTAGCGGAACTCCGCGAGCAAGGATTAGCAGATATTGAACAATCCAAAGACCTGAAGAAGATTAACGAAATTCGGGTTAAAATGCTTGGTAAAAAAGGCCCGATTACAAATGTTCTTCGTGGGATGCGTGATTTAAGTGCCGAAGAACGGCCTAAGGTTGGTCAATTTGCCAACAAGGTTCGTGACGAATTAAGTGCTGCTATTGATGATAAGCGGCAAAAATTAGAAGAAGCGGCAATGAACGCGGAATTGGCTGCTGAAACAGTTGATGTTACTTTACCTGGTTCCCCAGTTGCTCAGGGCCAGCCACATGTGATTCAACAAGTGATTGATCAAGTGGTCGACCTGTTTGTTTCAATGGGATATGAAGTGGCTGTTGGTGATGAAGTAGAACAAGAAGTTTATAACTTTGAAAAGCTAAATCTGCCTAAGGATCACCCCGCTCGGGACATGCAGGATACCTTCTATGTTACGCCATCTGTTCTGATGCGGACGCAAACCTCGCCAATGCAGGCCCGGATGCTCGAGAAGCATGACTTCTCCCAAGGTCCACTGAAGATGATTTCACCCGGAAAAGTTTACCGGCGTGATACTGATGATGCAACGCACAGTCACCAGTTTAATCAAATTGAAGGAATGGTTGTTGGGACCCACATCACCATGGCTGACCTGAAGGGAACTTTGGAACGTGTTGCCCAATCATTGTTTGGTGACAAGCTGAATGTACGGTTACGGCCAAGCTACTTCCCATTTACTGAACCTTCCGTTGAAGCTGATATTACCTGCTTTAACTGCATGGGAAAGGGTTGTGCTATTTGTAAGCATACCGGTTGGATCGAAGTACTGGGTGCCGGGATGGTTCACCCGAACGTCTTGAAGATGTCTGGTGTTGACCCTGAAGAATATGGTGGTTTTGCCTTCGGATTAGGACCAGACCGCTTTGCTATGTTGAAGTATGGTGTTACTGATATCCGGAACTTCTACCAAAATGACGTTCGCTTCTTAACTCAATTTGACCGGAAAGGATAGTTCAAGATGAAAGTTTCATACAATTGGTTAAAAGAATATCTCGACCTCGACGTTGCTCCTCGCGAACTATCAGAAAAGATCGCTCGGACTTCTGTTGATATTAATGATGTTTACTCACTAGGGGATGGCTTAAAGAAGATTGTTGTTGGTGAAGTTACTTCCTGCGAACCACATCCTAATTCAGACCACTTAAATGTTTGCCAAGTTAATGTTGGCGAAGATAAACCCCTGCAAATTGTTTGTGGTGCTCCTAATGTTGCCGCTGGTGAAAAGGTAATTGTTGCCTTGAATGGTGCCCGGATTGCTGATAATCAAAAGATTAAGCGGGGCAAAATCCGTGGTGTTGAATCAAACGGAATGCTTTGTGCTCTACAAGAAATTGGTTTCAGTGACAAGATTGCCCCTAAGGAATACAGTGCTGGGCTGTACTTGTTGCCAGATGATGCCCAACCTGGCGAAAGTGCAATCTCCTACTTAGGATTAGATGATACGATTATTGATACGGACGTCACTCCCAACCGTGGTGATATGCTCAGTATTTACGGTAATGTCAATGATATTGCTGCCTTTTATGACTTAAAACCGCATTTTAAAGAACTAGCCGTTAAGGAAAATGATGACCAATCTGCTGCCGACTTGGTTACTGCTTCAATCAAGGACCAAAAGATTGCCCCTACTTATAAGTTACGGGTCATCAAGAATGTCAAGGTGGCTGATAGCCCATTATGGTTGCAAATTCGTCTTTGGAACTCTGGTATTCGGCCAATCAACAATGTGGTGGACGTTACTAACTATGTCCTGTTGAAGTATGGTCAACCATTACACAGTTACGATTATGATCGTCTGCCAGGACACGACTTTGGCGTTCGTCATGCCGAAGAAGGAGAGAAGTTTGTTACCCTGGATGACAATGAACAAACGTTAAAAGCTCAAGATATCCTGGTCACTGCTGATGATCAACCAGTGGCCTTAGCGGGAACCATGGGTGGTCAAGGGACCGCCGTGGAAGATGACACTAAGACCGTGGCCTTGGAAGCAGCTATTTTTGACCCCGTGATGGTTCGTAAGCAGGCCCGACGTTTAGATCTTCATAGTGAATCATCAATGCGCTTTGAACGGGGAATCAACCCATCAACGGTCGAAACAGCTTTGAATGAAGCAGCTGAATTAATTGCTGAATTAGCTGGCGGGACGGTTGCTAAGGGGATCGTTACGGGCAGTGAAAAACCTGCTAAGGACAAGGACATCAACCTGTCATTGAGTAAGGTCAACCATGTCTTAGGAACTGATTTGAAGATGGCCGATGTTACGGATGTCTTTGACCGGTTGAACTTTGCTTACCAAGTGCAAAGCGAAGATGGCATCGTGGTTACGGCTCCTGCCCGTCGTTGGGATATCGAATTATCAGCGGATCTTTATGAGGAAATCGCCCGGATCTATGGCTATGACAAGCTGCCTGCCACTTTGCCTGTTATGACCCGGAATCGTGGTGGCTTGACAGCTCGACAAAAGTTCATCCGTGCTAGTCGTCATGACTTTGAAGGAATGGGCCTGAACCAAGCATTGTCATATTCGTTAACTACTGTTGAAAAAGCTAAGCAGTTCCAGATTAGTCCTGTTGATGAGCCAATGAAGCTCGATTTCCCAATGAGTTCTGACCACGTTGCTACCCGGATGAGTATTGTTTCTGGCCTGTTGATTGATGTGGCTTACAACATTGCGCACAATGTGAATAATGTGGCCCTTTACGAAGAAGGACGAGTCTTCATTCCTAAGGGTGGTGAACGTCCTGAAGAACAGGAACATATTGCCGGTGCTGTTACTGGACAATTGCTAGCTAACAACTGGCACGTTGCTGACCACCCAGTTGACTTCTTCCAAGTCAAGGGGATGGTTGAACAATACCTGAAGAATATGGGCCTGGCTGACCAAGTTACCTATGTTGCCGACCAATCACGGGCAGAAATGCACCCTGGTCGAACTGCTAACATCATGCTCGGTGATCAGTTAGTTGGTTTTGTGGGCCAAGTTCACCCTAAGACTGCGCAAGCTTATAAGATTCCAGAAACCTATGTCTTTGAGTTAAATATTGAAAGTTTGTTGAGCGCTAAGAAGATTGGCAATGAATACACACCAGTAAGCAAGTTCCCAACGATTACGCGGGATATTGCATTGCTTGTTGATACTTCAGTTACTAACGCGGATGTTGTGGCATTGATTAAGCAACGTGGTGGGGCCTTCTTAAAGGATGTTCACCTGTTTGATGTTTACAGTGGCAACCACTTGCCAGCAGGAAAGAAGTCGTTGGCTTACACCCTGACTTATCAGGACGACCATGATACCTTGAAGGAAGACCAAGTTAATGCTGCGTTCGACAAGGTTACGAAGTACTTGACGAGTCAATTAGGGGCAGAAGTTCGTTAATAATAATTAAACAGATAGGGCCTGACGTTCCGCTGAAGGATGTCCGACCCTTTTGTCGTTTCAATCTTAAAAAGATGTTGTCGATAGGAACAAGGTGCTGTATACTGGTTCCGTGATAAATGACAGCAAACTTTTCTTTACAAAAAAGTAAATGATGTCTTTAAATGCGGCGACAATTGTGTTGCCAATAAATAAATGAGGGAGTATTTAGTATGGCTGAAGAAAAAACTTACCCAATGACCAGCGATGGTAAGGCTAAGCTGGAACAAGAATTAGAAGACTTGAAGCTGAAGCGTCGTCCAGAAGTTATCAAACGTATTAAGATTGCCCGCAGCTACGGTGACCTTTCCGAAAACTCTGAATACGAATCAGCTAAGGATGAACAAGCCTTTGTTGAAAACCGGATTGCCCAAATTGAAAACATGCTCCAATACGCGGTAATCATCGATAATGAAGATGTTGCGAAGGACGAAGTTTCCATGGGTCGTTCAGTAACGTTTAAGGAATTGCCTGATGAAGATCCAGAAACTTACCAAATTGTTGGTGAATCTGAATCTGACCCCCTGAACGGTAAGATTTCTAACGAATCGCCAATGGCTAAGGGCCTGCTTGGTCACAAGATTGGTGAAGAAGTTGAAATTGAAATCCCTAACGGTACGATGAAAGTTAAGATCATCGACGTTAAGTAACGATAATTGCTCCTTTCCTAGCACTAGCTGGGATAGGAGCTTTTTTGTAGCGATTGTGAGCATAAGACTCTCACAAGTTGTTATGAAAGTGCTATCATTAAAGTCAGAAACTGAGGGGATGTGAAATAATGAAACTAATTATTACCGATGCGGCACATAAGTGGTTTAAAAAGGAATTTGGCCTGGAAAACGGTGGCGGCATTAAATTCTATGGTAAAGTTTATGGTTCGACAGAAGTCCACCATGGCTTTTCACAGGGATTTGCTCGTCAGGACAAACCGATTGATCCAGTGATGGAAGTAATTAAAGATGGAATCAACTATCATGTTAATGATATTGATGAATGGTTCTTCTCAGGCTTAATTACCACGGTTGACTATAACCCACGGACAGATGGCCCCATCTTTCACTTTAAACACGAAGATGGCGATGACACACCAGAGGTTGCTGGTTTAAAGAAGGATTCTGATGATCACGCTGATAACAAGGCGGATGCATCAACGGGTGCTTCCCAACGTTACGAAGAGTACTGGGAATAGAATAAGTGTTAGAAGTTAGTGAAGACTTCGACATCACGATAAGCAAATATAATAGGCGTTCAGTGTTCGGGATACCGACACTGGACGCCTTTTTTGTACTGTGCGATTAGATATTTTACCTAGGATATTGTAATTTTTTCACACTAGTGACCTTTTTGTGTCCTTATCCCCAATAATCTCTAAAGGTCCTTAAGGAAAGCGTAAGCCCAACTGGAATTTATATCTTTACTGGAAATGATTCCGTATAATTATAATCATCAAATGACACTAGTCATAGCTGACCGGAGCAGCTGTTGTGATTGCACTACGACGACATAGAAATGAGGTTTTAACTATGGTTAGCGATAAGCACGGAGTAAAAGATCAGCTAGTCGGTACTTATCAAGAAGCTAAGGGAAAAATAACCGGCGATAAGAAAACTGAGTTGGCCGGGAAAGCCCGTAAAGCGAAGGGTAAGGCCAAAGATAAAGTTGCAGACGTTAAGGACTGCGTAGAAGAATAAAGGGGGTTATGTTTATGCATTGGTTATGGGTATTAATTGTTGGTGGATTGATTGGTTTAGTTGCCGGAGCTATTACTCACCGTGGCGGGGCCATGGGTGTGATTGCTAACATCATTGCCGGGCTGGTTGGTTCGACAATTGGTGAGGCCATTTTAGGATCTTGGGGTCCCCAAGTTGCTGGTATGGCTATCATCCCATCGGTAATCGGAGCGGTTATCCTGGTACTGGTAATCTCACTAATCTTCGGTATTAAGCGGACTAATTGATGAATATATCATAAGGGCCTTAGATTCGGAAACACGGATCTAAGGCCCTTTTCAATGCTAATTTATTTCTTTTCAAGGTGTTTTTGTCGGTAACGAATAGTTAGTAATGTGATCATTAGACAGGTGATGGAGATGCATGTACCCAAGATCAGGTATGGTGGACGGTAGTGGAAAACAACCGTATGCGGACCAGTGGTCATTGGGACTGCCATAAAAATACCAAGAACCGTTTGTGGAGTAACGGTCTGACCATCGACCTTAACATGCCAACCGGTAGCTGCGGGGATCGTTGTCATTAGAACAGACTGTCCACGGTGGATCGTTACGTGACCCTTAACAGTTGTCGCACTCATATGGCTAATCTGCAATGGCGAATGTTGTAAGGCCTTCAAACTCGTATTGAACGCTTGTTGATTTAACTGATACAGACTAACGTTCTCCATCCACAGACTATTCTTTTTTAACCGTAATGTGATAATTACCGGTCTCTTTTTATGGTGATTGGCAATATTGAGCACGACAGTATTACGGTAGGTATTGTACTGACTGAACCGCTTGTTGTTCAAACTCAGGGTCGCACTGTCTTTGACAGCGGGTCCCAGGGTTAAATAATATGACCCATTCGTCGGTGGTGTGAACTTCAGTCGGACCACAGCTGGTTGACTCGGGTCCTGTTTTTTAAATGTTGTGCCTGTAATCTGTTGCGCCGGCTGGACGTTGATGAAGTCGACACTTGTAAAGTTTTGAACATTGAACAGGGGCTTATTAATTGGTTTACCAGCTAGTGCCTGGAGTATCTGAGATTGATAATTTAAGGGGTCCAATGTAGCGTGTCCCAAAGTGAGAATCTGCTTGTTGGCGCCGAATGCCAATGGCAACACATTCCGATTTCTTCGCACTCCAATACCATGAGTAATTGCTAGTGGCTGTTGAGAGAACCAGTCGGGACGATAGCCAGAGAATGGCAGATCAGAGTGATCACGGTTTTCACTAGCGCTTAATGTGTAGTCAAAGCCCAACAGTGCATCGGACACCTTCGTTCCATTAGCGTATGAGATAAAGCCATCACCATCAGGCTGACCAATAGCACCCATGAATGCCGGTTGTTGCGGTTCAAGGGTGGACCCAAAGTGATCACCGCTGTTGAAACCACTTTGCAGTGGATCATCCTTGGTTCGCATAATGGTTTTAGCAACCCGGTGAAATTCGTGGTCGCTGGTTGGCACTTTAGTGATTGCGGCGTTTAACGCGGTTGTATAATTGCCAAATTCTGGTTGGCTGACGTAGGCCAGGTGGCTAAGCGATACTAAAGCACTTGTTGCAACATCGGCAATGATTAGAACAATAAATAATAGGTCATACATCAATGGTGAATATCGGCGCGGAATTGCCAGATAGGCAATACTAATCACGGCAAAGGCAAAGCCGATGGCAATTTGGTTTGGTGAGATGTATGAGAGGTGCAAAGTGTGGACATAGTAGGTAATCCCACCCGTTAAAATAATTAGTACGCCGATTTGCCACTTGGGAACATCTGAATTAGCTATTAATGTTTTTGCTGCTAACATGATGACCCAGAAACAGAATATAAATGAAAAGCGTGATGGATACCAGACTGGGAATTGACCAACATGCCACAGCAGGTCAAGTGGTTCATAACAGAATGACATAATCATGAAGGCAGTTATCAGGAAAGCCAGCAGTCGTTGGGACCATTTGACTTTACGGTCAAGGAGGTAGAGGACTAGCCCCATCATCAGCAACATGCCAATGTAAATATTAGGCTGTCCTTTAGGCATCTGGTCAAAATTAAATGAACCCGGGACCAATTTGGCTAAGATTTTGCACGGATTATATTCAAAACGGGAGTGAATACTAGTTTCGGTGTATGTACCCTTACTTTGCAGAAGAGCAAAGATGGTGGGCAGGAGGACAACTGCACTGATTCCGACCGCCATCAGAGATGACCAAACGTAACGCCAAAGCTGCTTTCCCCGTTGTTGCCATGATGAAAGCACCGGCAACTGCCAAATGACAATTAAAATGGTGAACAGACAGATCATCCAGGCCATGTAATAGTTGTCAATAATCATCAAGGCAAGCCAGCCAATATACGTTCCGGAACCACCACCATTTAATAGTTTGACCAGACCGTAAAAAATGAGGGGCAGGATAATCAATGCGTCTAACCAAATCATATTTAGTTGGTTTGCAATCATCCAACCGTTCAGTGCGTAGGCAGTGCTGAACGCCCAGATTCGCGGTCCTTGTTGCCAATTGAGGTGTTGCAGACACCAGGCGAGTGTTATTCCAGCCAGCCCGTAGCGGAGCAAGGTTACCAGCATGATGCCGCTGGTTAGACTGGCCCCTGGGAAAAACAGCAAGAGTAGGTTTAGGGGACTGAAAAGGTAGTAGGCGTTGGTACCAAACATTTCGCCACCAAGGCCCTTACTAAATGAATAGAAGAGTTCACTCGGATGATGTAAAATAATACGCCGGAAGTATGAGAAAAAGTCGACATACTGCTGGCCCAAATCGACAGTTAACAGACTGCTTGATCCGAACGGTGCCATTCCGCGACAAGCAAAGTACACACCCATGATGATAACTGGGATGCAGAAACTTCCCATGAGCACTTGACGTTGAGTTAATTGACGGTGATGTAACACAATAAGTCCTCCTGATCAGCAAAGTGTTTCTATTATATAACGGATTAATAGTGAAAGAAGTTGTTTAAGAGTTAAGATTATCCAAATTATGACGCTCACAATTTCTTTTTTACTTATCTTGGAGTAAGATAGCGGTTGATACTTTAATTGCCAATGCGGCAGAAAATAAAATTTGATACAATATTATTCATCACGGTAAAAGGAGAATTTTGCTACTGTGAAATATCTTGATCGAATTCGCAATCTCTTTAACGCGAAAATAAGCAAACCGAAAAATGCGCAATCAATTATCCCATTTCGGCTGAATTTCTTGCTATGGGTTGTTGGCCTCCTGCTGCTCCTATTAGCAGGGCGGTTGTTTTACTTACAAGTCTTGAATGGTACCGCCTATAAGGCCGAAGTTAAGCGTTCTGACACAACGATCCAAACCAACAACGTCCAGCGGGGGATGATTTACGATACCGCTGGTCGGGTTATTGTCGGTAACCAAACTCACCAGGCAATTACTTATACCAAGAGCGCGGACGTGACAAATGACCAGATTTATAAGATCGCCAAACAATTAGGGAGTTACGTTCACGTTAGCAACAGTGATACCCGGTTAACAGATCGGAATCAGATTGATTACTACTTGGCTAATAAGAGTAATTTAAATGCAGTTGTTCGTAAATTAAATATTTCCAAAAACGCTTCGGATGATTCCAAATATAACAAGGCGGTTAAGTACTTGACTAACCACCCCAGTGAATGGCGTCTAAATGCTCACCAGAAGAGTAATGCTCGTATCTATTCCGCAATGTCAGGGGCATATTCATTGTCTACGACATATATTAAGAAGACGGGTGTCACGGCGAAGGAATTGGCTGAGGTTGGTGAACACTTGGGTGAAATGCCTGGGGTTAAAATTGGGACGGCCTGGACACGGAACTACCCCCAAGGAAATGACTTTAAGTCGTTTACCGGGACCGTTTCAACGACTGGTTTGCCAAGCGATGAAATTAATAGCCTGCTTTCTCAAGGGTACTCACGTAACGATTCCGTTGGGCAAAGCTACTTGGAAAAGGAATTTCAAAGCACCTTAGCGGGATCAAAGTCCCAAACAGAAGTCACTACAAGTGGTAATAAAGTCACTAATGAAGTAATGAAGTACCGTGGTAAAAAGGGGAGCAATCTGGTCCTGACGATTAACTCGAAGTTCCAGGCTAAGGTTCAGGACATCCTGAAGAGTAACTATGCTGCTGCTGGTAATTCATATTCTTCCGGTTGTTATGCAGTGGTCATGAATCCGAATACCGGGGCTATTTATGCCATGGCAGGGATTGATCGCAACCCGAAAACTGGTAAAGAAACAGTTGATGAAATCGGGGCAATTAACCACCCAATCACCATGGGGTCCGTTGTTAAAGGAGCCACGGTTATGGGTGGACTGATGTCCGGTGTTATTACCCCGAATGACAACACTTTGACTGACCAGCCAATCAAGGTCGAAGGAATTTCTCAAAAGAGTTCCTGGTTCAATAAGAGCGGGTCAGCAAGCATGGCCTTAACGGCTCCCCTGGCTCTTGAAGTTTCCTCAAACTCTTACATGATGCAGTTAATCATGAAAGAGGGGGGAATGAATTATAAGCCAAATACTGCATTAACCTTAAAGCCAGATATTTTCCAAACGGAACGGAAATACTTTAATATGTTTGGGCTCGGTGTTAAGACTGGTATTGACCTCCCAGGGGAAACTGCTGGATACACTGGTCCATCTGATGAAAAGCATGTCGGTTCTGCATTGGACCTTTCTTATGGGAACTATGATGGTTACACAACTATTCAGTTAGCACAATATATGTCAACGATTGCTAACGGTGGTAACCGGATGCGGCCTTATGTCGTGAAGGAAATTCGGGGAACCAAAGCTAATGGTAAACTCGGCCGGGTCGAATATACGACTCAGCCACAAGTTCAGTTCACGATCCCAGCTTCTAAAGCTGACTTTGATACTGTTCGTCAGGGGTTATATAATGTTGTTCACGGATCTAATGCCTATATTACTGGTAAGCCACTAGCAAGTGTTAAGCCAGGAATTGCCGGAAAGACTGGGACCGCCGAAACGGTTTCTGAAGGTCACAAGACAACGACCTTAAGTTTTGCCGGTTATGCTCCATATGACCACCCTCAAGTCGTTGTTGCCTTGGCTATCCCTGGGGCCACCAATGATGATGGTGGTGCCAACTTAAACATGGCCAAGCAAATCTTTAACGCCTACTGGAAGATGGTGCAAAGTCAGAAGAGCAACGGTAATTATTAATCACTGTCAAGGCTTTTTCCTTAACAATCTTGCCAAAAGACTGGTCAAAGCTGGTAATTAATGATATAGTTGTACGAGTTAGGGTTAGAATTTAACCGTGTAAATTTTAAAATAAGTTATTGGAGGTTATGACAATGCGTGTCAACATTACTCTTGAATGTACTTCATGCCACGAACGCACTTACTTAACTAGTAAGAACCGTCGTCACAATCCCGACCGTCTTGGATTAAACAAGTACTGCCCTCGGGAACGCAAGGTTACATTGCACCGTGAAACTAAGTAATAATAAACAGCTAGTGAACTTCAGCTAGTTCATTACTGTCAGCATTGCTCCTGACGTTTTAAGCAACGTTAGGAGTTTTTGTGTATTTTAGAGATATCATGAAAAAACGCTTGCATAAATAATAGTGAGCTGTGATAATGAAACAATGAAAACGTTTGATAAAGGAGAGATGAGAATTCATGGCGTATACAAAACAAGAGTTACGTCAAGCTTACATTGCGCGTCTTCAACAATTAGACCTAAATACGCGTTTTCATGAAGAAAAACGACTGACGTCGGCATTGTTTGACACCCCTGAATGGATGAATGCCAAGGTTATTGCAACTACCATGAGTCAATCGTTGGAACTCGACACTGCGCCCATCATTCTCCATGCTCGGCATGAAGGACGGCAGATAGTGGTTCCACGGACCTTACCTCATCGTCAGATGGAATTTGTGGCCTTGAATGAGGACACCATCTTTGAGGAAACCGGTTTCGGGATTCTCGAACCTCAAGATGGTAAAGTTTATCAGCCCGATGAAATCGATTTAATGATTGTTCCCGGAGTAGCATTTACGCGTTCCGGCAAACGGATCGGTTTTGGGGGCGGCTACTATGATCGTTACCTGAGTCAATACCATGGTCAAACAATGGCGGTGGCCTTTACAACCCAGGTGGCTGAAGAAAATGAGTGGATCGCAGAAGGCCACGACCAAAAGGTGGACCATGTGATCTCATTGCCGGAGACGGATTAATGAATAATCGGATCTGGTCTGTTGCACCGGTCACGTTAGTCTTGTTAACAATTCAAATTGTTGTGTTTGTTCTGATGACCTTGCTGGGCGGATCAACTAATCAATCGGTGATTTTGCTGTTTGGCGGTCGTCAGACACAGCTGATTGAGGCTGGACAATGGTGGCGATTAATCACGCCTGTCTTTGTTCATATTGGCTTTACCCATTTATTGGTCAATAGCCTCACACTATATTTCATGGGCCAATACATTGAAGAAATTTTTGGTCATTGGCGGATGTTAGTTATTTACCTGGTATCAGCATTTATGGGTAACTTAGCGAGTGCGGTTTTCCTTCCCAATACTATTTCAGCTGGTGCTAGTACGGCGCTTTTTGGTTTATTTGGGGCGTTCTTGATGCTGGGTGAATCTTACCGGAATAATTTTGCTATTCGTCAATTAAGTCGCCAGTTCTTAATGTTGGTTGTCTTGAACATTGGAATTGACCTTTTTACGCCGGGCATTGACCTTGCGGGTCACCTGGGCGGCCTTTTGGGTGGCTTTTTAGTTTCTTATGTTGTTGGCGCTCCATTAATGGGGCCTGTTATTCGGCACAAGCAAATCATAAGCTTGATTGTGATGATCGTTGGGATTGTAATGATTGGTAGTAAATTAAGCTGGTGAAAATATGGTTGTAAAGCAACGTGAATACCGGACATTATATGATGTTCAGCAATTACTCAAGGAATTTAACGTCTTCGTTTATGTTGGCAAGCGCCTCTATGATATTGAACTGATGGCGATTGAATTGGATCACCTTTACGAGGCTGGAGTGGTCGATCGTCAAACATACATGAAGGCCAAGATTGTATTGCGTAAGGAACATCGCGAAGAAGAAATTAGGGAAAAGAATGGCACTGCCATTTAGCAAGGAAAGGGATAGAAATAATTATGGCAAAGAAATTAATTGGTGTTGACCTTGGTGGTACGACGATCAAGTTTGCAATTTTGACAGAAAATGGTGAAATTCAGCAAAAGTGGTCATTACGGACAAATATTTTGGATGAAGGATCTCACATTGTTCCTGACATTGTGGATTCCATTAACCACCATTTGGACCTGTACAAGATGAGTCGTGACCAATTTGTTGGTATCGGCATGGGAACTCCCGGAACGATTGACCGTGATAAGGGAACTGTTATCGGTGCCTACAACTTAAACTGGAAGACGACCCAACATGTCAAGGATGACATTGAAAAAGGAACTGGTATGAAGTTCGCCGTAGATAATGATGCCAACGTTGCTGCCCTGGGTGAACGTTGGAAGGGTGCTGGTAACGAAGGTGACGATGTTGCCTTTATTACTTTAGGTACCGGTGTTGGTGGTGGATTAATTTCCAATGGTAAGTTGATTCATGGTCTTGGTGCCGGTGGTGAAGTTGGCCACATGATCGTTAAGCCAAATGGTTACCTTTGTACTTGTGGTAATCATGGTTGCCTGGAACAATACGCTTCTGCCACTGGAATTGTTCACATTGCCCAAGATAAGGCTGAAGAATACGAAGGTGATAGCCGTCTGAAGGCTATGATTGATAACGGTGATGAAATCACTGCCAAGATTGTCTTTGACCTTGCCAAGAAAAATGATTACCTGGCAAACGTGGTTGTTGATGAAGTATGCATGTACTTAGGATTGGCTTGCGCTAATTTAAGTGATGCTTTGAACCCTGAATACCTTGTTATCGGTGGTGGGGTATCTGCAGCCGGTGACTTCTTACTGAAGCGGGTTAATGCCAACTTTAAGAAATTTGCCTTCCCAACTGTTAAGACTTCTACTCAATTGAAGCTGGCAGAATTAGGTAATGATGCTGGTGTGATTGGTGCGGCTTCATTAGCTCGCCAATTTATGGACTAATCGAAAGTGAGGAGCGTTTAGAGTGTTTTTAGCAGTTAATTCTGGTTTACTGACTTTCAACATTGTTATCGTTGTTCTTCTGCTGGCCTGGTTAATTGCTTGGGGTCTCCAATATTTGCGGCGGCGTCATTACGCAACCGTCATTGACGAGCAGCAATTCCAAGAAGGAATGCGGAAGGCCCAAGTAATCGATCTCCGGCAGCCGGAAGATTTCCGGAAGGGTCATATTTTAGGCGCACGGAGTTTGCCATACGTTTATTTAAAGCAACAGTATAGTGAATTACGTCCTGACCTCCCCGTTTACATGTACGATCAGGGAATGACACTGAGTACTCAGGCAGCAGCTTTCCTTGGTAAGAAGGGATACAAGCACTTGTATATCCTTAAGGGCGGCTACTTAAAGTGGAACGGTAAGACGAAGAAGTCCAAGTATTAAAAAGCAAAAAGCTCCGGATGTTCGCAAGTGCGAATGACCGGAGCTTTTGTCATGCTTAAGAAGGTAATTAAAAGTAATGCCTTCTCCTCATGAATAATATTTAGTATAATTAATTGTTTGCTTTAGCCTTGGTGAGCGGAACGACCCTTACGGATTGCAGCACGACGGTTTTCGTCAAACTTCTTTTCTTGTTCTTCAACTGGTTCGATAACAGTCTTGTGGAATGTGAATAAGCCACTAGCAATGGCAGCAATAGTTCCGAGACCACCGACTAAAACACCCTTTGCAAATTGCTTCATCTTAGTTTCCTCCTTTTGTTTTATACTTAACTCTATTATGCAAGAATTAACTGCTTTTTACCAGTCAGACTGTTAATAAATCTGGGAAAGGAAGGGTTAAATTGTCAAAAGTCGTTGCAATTGTCGGACCGACTGCAGTTGGTAAGACCGCCCTATCAATTCAAATTGCCAAAGTCTTTCATGGCGAAGTCATTTCTGGGGATTCTATGCAAGTCTATCGCCACCTTGACATTGGAACTGCCAAAATTCGTCCAGATGAAATGGCAGGGGTTCCGCATCATTTAATTGATATTGTGGATGTTGACCACCAATACTCGGTTGCGGAATTTAAATCATCAGCAGGGCGCCTCATCAAAGAAATCAGTGGGCGTCACCATTTACCTTTGATTGTCGGGGGAACTGGCTTTTACCTGCAGGCGCTAACAAATAACCTTACCTTAGGTAGTCAACAATCAATCTCTTTTCGTGAGCACTGGGAAGCGGTTGCCAAACAGCGTGGTTCCCAATTTGTTTGGAATCGATTAGAGCAACTGGATTCGCCAGCAGCTCGTCAAATCCCCGTAGGTAACACACGACGAGTAATTCGCGCTCTTGAAGTGATTCACCAAACCGGGCGCCGCTTTTCTGACCAGCCACAACAAGAGGCGGTGAACGATTACTTATTGATTGGCTTGACCACTGACCGGCCTGTGCTCTATGACCGTATTAACAAGCGCGTCGACTTGATGATGGATGCGGGATTACTTAATGAGGCTCGTTGGTTGTTTGATCAGGGAGGGGCAGAGCTGCCTGCTGGTAAAGGAATTGGCTATCATGAATTATTCCCGTACTTTACCGGTGATTGTGACCTGACTACTGCCGTTGATAAGATTAAGAAGGATTCACGTCACTATGCGAAGCGTCAGCTCACCTGGTTTCGGAATAAAATGGACGTTCACTGGTTTGACCTGGTTTCTGGTAAAAATCAGCCTAACGATGTTAAGGAGCTAATTAAGGACTGGTTAAATAAATAAAGTTTCAGGCTTGATTTATTTACAATCAGGTTAAAACGTTTTCATTAAATTGACTTCCCCCAGGTCAATTGGTATTCTTAGAACGTGTTAGAGGAACTAGTTGTTACTTAATCATTTGGTGCCGAATGGTCTACTTAAAAGATTGCAAACGGCACTTAATTTTATTAAGAACAGCAGATTTTGTTATGAAAGGGATTAGACATATGGCTAGACATGAATATAGCAAAGATGAAGTTCGCCAAATGGTGAAGGACGAAAACATCCGTTTCTTGCGGGTAATGTTCACCGACCTCTTAGGAACAATTAAGAGTGTCGACTTACCAGTTAGTCAACTGGATAAGTTGATGGACAATAAGATTATGTTTGATGGTTCATCCATCGATGGGTTTGTACGGATTGAAGAAAGTGACATGTACCTGTACCCAGACATGTCGACTTGGTTGACATTCCCATGGGGTGCGGAACATGGTAAGGTTGCTCGTGTTATTTGCAGTGTTCACATGACTGACGGCACGCCATTTTCTGGCGATCCTCGTAACAATTTGAAGCGTGTCTTGACTGACATGCAAAAACTAGGTTTCAAGGACTTTAATATTGGCCCTGAACCAGAATTCTTCCTCTTTAAGAACGATGAAAACGGGAACCCAACGACTATTGTTAACGATTCCGAAAATTACTTTGACATGGAACCAGCTGACACCGGTGAAGATTGCCGGCGTGATATCGTTCTCGCTCTTGAAAAGATGGGCTTCGATGTTGAAGCTGCCCACCACGAAGTTGCTCCGGGTCAGCACGAAGTTGACTTTAAGTATGCGGACGCATTGGAAGCGGCTGATAACATTCAAACCTTCAAGCTGGTTGTTAAGACCATCGCTAAGAAGTACAACATGCATGCAACATTCATGCCAAAACCACTTTCTGGAATTAATGGTTCCGGAATGCACCTCAACATGTCCCTCTTCAGCCAAGATGGCAAGAATGCCTTTTACGATGCTGATGATAAAGATCAATTATCATCTACGGCATACCACTTCCTGGGCGGTTTGATGAAACACGCCCGGAGCTTTACCGCAATTGTTAACCCAATTGTTAACTCCTACAAGCGTTTAGTACCAGGTTACGAAGCACCAGTTTATGTTGCTTGGTCAACTTCCAATCGTTCACCATTAGTCCGGATTCCTAGTGATCGTGGCATGGGGACTCGTCTGGAATTGCGGTCAGCTGATCCAGCTGCTAACCCATACTTGGCCATCGCTGCTGTTTTGGAAGCCGGTTTGGATGGCCTACGTAACAACCTCAAACCAATTCACAACGTTAACGAAAACATTTATAACATGTCGACCGCTGAACGGTCAGAAAAGGGCATTGTCAACTTGCCGGATAACTTGCACAATGCTTTGAAGGACTTAGCTGCTGATGATGTTATGAAGGGTGCTCTTGGTGAACACATTTACAACAGCTTCATGGAAGCTAAGACCCGTGAATATGATTCCTACCGTGCTCATGTTTCTGATTGGGAACGGAAGCGTTATATGGAACAATATTAATAAGTGGTCATCAATATTAAAATGATCAATCGAAGCGCCCCGGTAATGGTAAGCTTACTGATGAAGTAGGAGATGCCATTACGGGCGCTTTTGTGCCGTCATAAATTGACAAATGACGACTTTCCGATACAATTAAATTTGTTGCACTCACGATCTAGTCGTGAATTACATTAAAGGAGATTCTCAAAAATGGATGACAAGAAGGTCAGAGTTCGCTACGCACCAAGCCCAACCGGTTTCTTACACATCGGTAATGCGCAGTCAGCCCTTTTTAACTATTTATTTGCTCGGCACTTTAACGGAACGATGGTATTGCGGATTGAAGATACCGATACTAAGCGGAACGTTAAGAATGGTGAAGCCAGTCAGCGTGATAACTTGCATTGGTTAGGTATTGACTGGGACGAAGGTCCAAATAAGCCTAATCCAAAGTACGGTCCATACCGCCAGAGTGAACGGAATAAGAAGGGAATTTACCACAAGTACATTCAAAAACTGCTTGATGCGGGGATTGCTTACAAAGATTACTCTACAGAAGAAGAACTTCAGGAAATGCGTGAACGTCAACGTGCCAACAATGAAGCTCCTCACTATGATGGTCGTTGGTATGGCAAGAGCGAAGAGGAACAAAAGGCAGCGGAAGCCAAGGGCTTGAAGCCAACGATTCGTTTCCACTTCCCAAAGAACCACGATTACGAGTGGGACGATATTGCTCGTGGTCATGTTTCCTTCAACTCTGACAACTTGGGTGGTGACTTCATCATTGAAAAGAGTGATGGAATGCCAACTTACAACTTTGCCGTTGTTGTTGATGACCACTCAATGGAGATCACCCACGTTTTACGTGGTGCTGATCATATTTCCAACACGCCAAAGCAAATTGCCATCTATGAAGCACTTGGTTGGGAACACCCAACTTTCTGCCACATTCCATTGATCTTCAACCCTAAGACACGGAAGAAGCTCAGTAAGCGTGATAAGGATACTTTACAATTCATCAATGAGTATAAGAAGCATGGTTACTTACCAGAAGCCATCTTCAACTTCATTGCCTTCCTTGGCTGGTCACCGGTTGGTGAACGTGAAATTTACTCCAAGGATGAATTGATTAAAGTTTATGACCCACAGCGGATGTCCAAGGCTCCAGCTTACTTCGATCAAAAGAAGCTTGATTGGATGAACGCCCAATACATTAAGAAGATGGACGTTGATGAATTAACGGACCGGACCTTGGCATTGATTAAGGAAGGCGAAACTGAAGAAGCTAAGCGCCTGCAATCAGTTCCAGAAGATGAATTGAAGACCTTGATCGCGAAGACCATCCATGTTCACCAACGCGATGTCAACAAGTTGTTGGAAGTTATGCAATATGCTTGGGACTACTACACTGTTCTTGATCAACACTTTAACTACGACCAATTAAAGGACAATGATGACTTCTCTAATGATGACATCGTTGCTGTTCTGAGTCACCTCAAGGATCGGTTGGCAAATGGCGATGCTGACTTAGACTACAGCCAGGCAATTAAGGAAGTTGGTAAGGAAACCGGTGTTAAGGGTCGGAACCTGTACTTCCCATTAAACTTGGCATTCACAGGCTCAACCTCAGCACCACAAATTTACGAAATCATGGACATTTACTCCCGGAAGACTGATCTTGAATTACTCGACCGGATGATAGCCGCATTTCAAGCTTAAATAATTATTGAAGCCGTTAGCGAGAGATCGTTAACGGCTTTTTGTGATCTTGACCATTTATGCACAAACTACTACCCTATATTTAGGAAATAGAAAAGGAATGATTTAGATGGTGGAAATGAGTAAACATATGCGGTCTGTCCTTAAGGATGTTCCCAAGCTCAAAATTTTCGAGTTTAGTCAGTATGCTTCTCAGTTCAATGATGTTATTAAATTCACAGTTGGGGAACCAGATTTTAATACACCCGAGTATATTAAGCAGGCAGGAATTAAGGCTATTCAAAATAACCGGACACATTACGCGCCACAGCGGGGGACAACGGGATTACTGTCAGCCGTTGCTGAGAGTCTTGCCACTAATTATGACTTGCATTACGATCCCAAGACTGAAATCTTAATTACCAATGGGGTAACGGAAGGAATCTTTTCGGCAATCATGGCAATTACTAACCCTGGCGATGTGATCTTAGTACCCACACCAACCTTCTCCATTTATACTCCAGATGTGACGATGGCTGGAGGAACAGCGGTTGAAGTTGATACCTCCCACACCAACTTTAAGGTAACTCCCGACCTCCTAAAGGGCTACTTGGATAAGTACGGCGATCGGGTTAAGGGTGTGATCTTCGTAAACCCTTCGAACCCGACAGGAATTGCTTACAGTCAGGATGAATTAGACAAATTAGCAGGGTTGATTAAGGGGAAACCAATTTTTGCCATTTGTGACGAAATTTATAGTGAACTGAACTATGATGGTGAATATTCATCAATGGCTCGGCCCCTGCCAGACCAAACCATTTTAACTAATGGCTTGTCCAAGTCATACGCCATGACTGGCTGGCGGATTGGATACTTGTGTGCACCAGCCGCAGTTACTAATGAAATCTTTAAGGTTCACTCTTTCGTGATGACGGACGTGGCAACCTTCAGTCAAGACGCCGCCGAGGCAGCCTTACGTGGTGGCTTAAAGGCTACTCATGAAATGGACGCTAAGTACATTCAGCGGCGTGATTATATGTATAAGCGGTTAACCGCGATGGGCTTTGAATGTACCCAACCAATGGGCGCTTTCTATATTTTCGCTAAAATTCCCGCTGGCTTGGAACAAGACGATACAAAGATTATTTATGATATTGTCAAAAAAGCCCGGGTTGCTGTCACCGCTGGGTCATTCTTCGGAGCTGGTGGTGAAGGTTACTTACGGTTTAGCTATGCAACCAGCATGGATCAAATTCGCGAGGGAATGGACCGCTTAGCTAAGTACGTAGCAAGTGAACAATTTAAATAAGAAAAAACGCGACTGATTAAAACCAGTCGCGTTTTTAAGTGAATTGCTTCAAAAAGTTATTCGCTCAGTTTCTTGGCGTCAGCATCGATTCTGGCGAAACCAGAGCCATCTGGCTTCTTGCTGCCACGCTTTTCCATGGCTTTACGAGCCATTTCCTTCCGTTCTTGCTTACTAAGTGCCATAATAAACTTCGCCTCTTTCCGAAACGCTTCAAAACAGTTGAATAACTTCAACCGTTAACTTCATTATAATCGTGGCTGGTTAAAAAGCAACTGATCGTCGTTAAATGTAAAGAAAGCCTTCAATAATTTATTAAGATCTTTAAAAGTGTTGACAAGTCGATTAAGATTAACCTTAGTAATAACATAAGGAGCGGTGGATATGGCCACAGAACAACATCAACAATCTGCCCAAGAAGTCGCTGCATTAATCAACAATCAAATTGTTAATAAAATTGATTTTTTGCAGCAATTTAAGGCAGCAGTTGCCGATCACCAAGACCGGCGCATTTACCAGTTATTAGATAACCAACGATACGCTAAAGAAATTGAACATCGGGAGCAGCAGTCCAATAATCAAAGTGTCATGTCCTTAGTTGATGACTTGGTTGACCAACTAAGTCATTACCTAAGTGTCAACTTAATTGACTATTTAGGGAAGGCCTACCCGTTCTTTTACTATGAGGAATATCAAACTGGTCATTACCGGATTTACTTTGGTAATTGGTGGGACCGGCGTGAATTCGGTGAGTTGGACGTCTTAAATGTGCGTTTTCTGTTCAACCAGGACGAATATGCCAAGTTGCAAAAGTCCTTTGAATTAGTTCATGAAAACAAGCGGTATAACAGTGACAAGATTGATAAAATCTCTCAAGAGAACGACCGACTGCAAGATTTAATTGATCACCAACGAGAACGTGAAGAACGGCGTGCTAAGTTGCAGGATCAATTAAAGGAGGTTAGCTCGCACTCTGGTATTTGGGAAAGTAGTAAGAATAAGGAAAGTCGGCAGAATATTGTTGACGCTCTGCAAAAATTAGAGAGTGAAGAACAAGAATCGCGGACGGCAGCTCAAACCATTAAGGATAACGAACAAGTAGTTCTTGCCCTATCAAAAGAAAATACGATTTTAAGTTATGAACAAAAGAGTATTATTGATACTTTTGGTTCGTTTGAAGACTTTGAATTAGCCAATCGCAACTTATATGCCAGCTACTTAGCCAGCCTGAACGATGATGAAAAGCAGGTGAATACTGATGGCGAATAATCAATTAACGGCTTCACCTTCTAAGCAAGTTTCATTACTGGCCGATTCACTGACGACGGGATTAACACTCGGTCAACAATATGTTCAGCTTCTTAAGCAGTTAGCTGAAACAGAGTCTGCTGCCGAATTACTTGATGCGGCTCAACAGTTAGTAACATTTGACCTTGATAATGTCTTCGTCAAGTTTCCGCAGCATTACCAACCGACTGATTACTACCTGCTTTTGATGGGCCGGCTACTGGAAATGCATTCTAATACTGATTTTCAAATTCAAGAAGACTTAGATCACCATGATTTTTACGCCACCATTAGTTCTCTTGGAGACCAGGTCCATTTTAAGTTCATTATTGATGCCAACGGGACTGCGCAGTTAATTGAAACCCAAGGTCAAGAAGCGTTACTGTACCTGAATTTGAAGCATAAAATGTTGCGTTTCAATAACCGGGCACTGGTTAACTACTTCATTATTGCTCTGCAACGGGAATACTCTGACTTGGACATTCGGGCGGCCGTCAAGCCACTTTTGGCCTTTGCACATGCATTAGCAGCGGACCTTGATTTTGTCATTGACCTTGGTATCTTAGATGTCAATAATGATCAGCACTTTGCCCTTCAACAACCAACATTATCTTTAACAGTAATTGACCGACTCTTCGTTGCTACCGCTGAATTTGACTACATGCTTTTCAACCTTCCACAAAATAATGGGGCGGAATTGCGATTGGATCGTGGGATCAAGATGGACTTGCAGTTTGACCCTGATGATTATAGTCAGCAATGGTTCTTTAAGGTTCAGGATCCCGATAATCAAGTATCATTCTTTGACCTGTTATTGCATTATCAACTTGTTCGCCAGTGGTACTTACAACAGCGGGAAGCATTGGCCGTTAAGTCGGACCCGTTGTTATTTGCGGATGATCAGTCGTCCATGGCAGTTACAGACGATCCCGTGGCAACTGAGCCAACCGTCATTTGCCACCCAGATGGTAGTGTGACGCCATTGGATCAAGAATAGACGATAGAAAAGAGTAGGTGGGGATGAATAATCATCTTCCACTTACTCTTTCTGAATTTCAGGAGGAATAATATGAATATTACTAAAATTCTGCACCAGGTTATTGATTTGGAATTAGCAGTGGATGATGCAAAAGAGTTAGAGATTGGGCCCCGCGTGCGTCAACAAACGATCTTTACGGCCCTTGATGTTGAATTGGCCAAGTTGGCAGACCAGGCTGGCTGGTATAAGGTTTTATCTGATGAAGAGCCGGATCAATCATCATTATTAAACCACTACGTTAACGCTGTGGAGCTCTTGCTATTGTACAGTGCTAAACGCCAGTGGACTCATCTGGTGGTTGTTGATGACGCAACTTTAAAGCGCATTACGACAGCTGATCGCGCCACTAAGTTAGAAGACCTTAATAAGGAATATCTAGCGATTAAGCATTTCTTGCAAGGGGGATTTTATAGCAACCGACAAGATGACTTTCGCCATGCTTGGCACCTGTTGTTGAAGATGGGACTAGTTGATTTTCAATTATCAGACCACGAAATTATGGCTGTTTATGAACAGCACATTCAGGGCCAAACAGAACAATGGGCAAATTAATAAAAAAGGGTCTAGCGGCATACCCGCTAGATCCTTTTTTATGAAAGCTATGCTCTTCGACTACGATAATGTTCGCGACTGTTTACGTTGTCGCTTGCTTGGTCAGTAGTAGATTCATTATTTCCAAAGACAATTTGACCAACTACTGAGCCAACTAAAATTAATACAATTACAATTAATGGTAACATAATAGCTCACCTCAAAAAGCATGGTCTAATTCTATATTATGGAAAGATCCTATAATTATGCAATCAATTTGTTGCTATAAGTGGCGGTTCTTTAACTAATATTTAGAAAAATTACAATATATTAAAATTTAGGCCAGTGTTAGATTGGTAAGCAAAATAAAAAGCCCTTGGTAAAACAAGGACTTCACGATTGAATATTATGCAACGAGAGGGGCTCGAACCCTCAACCCTCGGTTTAGAAGACCGATGCTCTATCCAGTTGAGCTACCGTTGCAGACCAATTTTTAGTATATAATTATGACAATTATTTTGTCAATCACTTGTTATAGTCATATAAAATAATTATTAAAATAAATTCCTATATTCTTTGACTAAAGCGCTAACAGAAACTATACTATAAATAAGTAGAAGTACGAAAGTGAGGAGAACTTAAGCTGAAAATGGAGGGATGATGATTTATGGCTAGTAATAAAACAGATCCGCGGGTAGTTAAAACTAGAACTAATTTGCGGAAAGCTCTTGTTTACTTGATGCGTCGTGAAAAGATCGAAGACATCAGTGTGCAGAAGATTACGGAAACAGCCAACATCACCCGGGGTACTTTCTATTTGCATTACAAGGATAAGCAGGACTTCATCGAATCAGCAATTTCTCATATCTTAGATGAATTCTTTGATCAAGTAATGGTGGATAGTGAGGACCTCAGCTTTGAAAAAGGCCACACGGTGCAAGTATTCTCGCTTCAGAAGGCGTTTCAGTACATCGAGGGTGAGGCTGATTTATTCGATGTGTTGTTGAACAATAAACAAAACAATTTCTTTTACGGACAATTGTATGATCGACTGTCGGAACGGCTAGCAAATTACTATCGTCAAATTGCCAGCCCAACTGAACAGTTAGAGGTTCCACTAAATTTGCAAATTTCCTTCATCGATTCAGCATTCCTTGGACTTGTGTCGCATTGGCTGCAAGATGGCATGATTTACACGCCGCGGTACATGACGACAAGTGTTCAGAAAATGTTGAACTTCTTAGATAGCAATAATGTGACGCTGGTTCATTTCTTTGAGAAAGAACCAGTGACCGCACTTGAGGATGTCTAAGAAAATATTGGGCAGTGATTATGAAATCGTTGCCTTTTTTTATTGACGTGTGCGCGGAATTTTGCTATTATACGAATGTTGTATTTGTGAACCAACAACTACAACCGCACGCTGCCAAGTTCAAAGTATTTAATACTGCTTGGTTCGGCGAGTCTTAGATATTAAGGAGGTGCACAAATTTATGTACGCTATTATCGTTACTGGTGGCAAGCAATACAAGGTTGAAGAAGGTTCATCAATCTTTGTTGAAAAGCTTGATGCTAAGCAAGGTGACAAGGTTACTTTTGACCAAGTAATCTTCGTAGGTGGCGACAGCACTAAGATTGGAACTCCATTAGTAGATGGTGCTTCTGTTGAAGGTACTGTTGACAAGCAAGGTAAGGAAAAGAAGGTTGTTACCTTCAAGTACAAGCCTAAGAAGCACACTCACACTAAGCAAGGTCACCGTCAACCATACACTAAGGTTACTATTAACAAGATCAACGCTTAATGTGGAGGTAATCTCATGATTCGAGCTAATTTTATTCTTAATTCGGATCACCGTATTACCGCATTTAAGATGACAGGGCACGCTGATTCAGGCCCATATGGTCAAGATATTGTTTGTGCCGCTGTCTCAGCCCTATCAATTTCTACCATTAATGGTTTAGAACACGTTGTTTGTGCGAAGCCAGAGGTAAAAAGTGATGAGCATAATGGTGGCTTCCTGCGGGTATCTGCTATTGATGTGGGGCATGATTCCCAAATCTTAATGCGAACCTTTCTGAATGGGTTGCAGGATATCGCAGAAAGTTATCCTAAAAACATTGAAGTAAAAATGTTTGAAAATTAGTTCATTGCTGGAGGTGAACAACTATGATTATGGATTTGCAATTCTTCTCCCACCACAAAGGGGGCGGTTCCACTGCCAACGGTCGGAACTCAGCTGGTCGTCGTCTTGGTACTAAGGCTGCTGATGGTTCTATCGTAACAGCTGGATCAATTATCTACCGTCAACGTGGTACACACATTCACCCAGGTGAAAACGTTGGCCGTGGCGGTGACGATACTTTATACGCTAAGGTTGCTGGCCGTGTTAAGTTTGAACGCATGGGCCGTGACAACCGGAAGGTTTCTGTTTACCCAGTTGCCGAATAATAAATCGAAGTCATACGGGCTGTTAAGTCAGCCGTATGACTTTTTTTATTTTGACCAGGAAGCATCATTGCAAATGCTATAATGGTGATACGCAATTTGAACGAAGGAACGTTATTTATGTCAAGAATTACTAAATTACAGCAAAAACTAAGTAAATTATATATTGATGCCTTTCTGGTGACTAACCAGCAGAATATTTATTATTTAACCGGCTTTAACCTTCTGCAAGGGGATGGCAGCTTGCTGGTGACTCCTCATCATGCCATTATGATCACTGACGACCGTTATCAACTAGCTTTGGAAGAATTTGATACTGATGAAGTCGTGGGGACCATTACCCGAGATTACTACGGGAGCCTCAATCAGATCTGCCAAGGATTACACTTAGAAGTCTTGGGATTTGAAAAGACAATCTCTTATCAACTTTACGACCTGCTCGATGAGACGATGATGGCTGATTTGGTTCCCTTTGATAATGTAATTGAACGGATGCGGATGATTAAGGATAGTGGTGAGGTTGCCCGTTTACAACGAGCTGCTGATCTACATTCCCAGGCTTACCAAGAAATTCTCAACCATATTCGTCCAGAAATGACCGAACGAGAAGTAGCAATTGAGCTGGATTACTGGATGAAACGCCATGGGGCGAGTGCACCATCATTTCCAACCATTGTGGCTTCTGGCGAGAATGCTGCAAAGCCTCACGCGACGGCTTCAAACAAGGTCATTACTGACGGTGATATTGTTACTATTGACTTTGGCTACTATGTTGATGGTTACACCGCCGATATGACGCGTACCTTTGCGATTGGTTCGGTTGACCCTGAGTTGCGTGATGTTTATCAAATCGTCAATGAAGCTCGTCAAGCGGTGATTGATCATATTAAAGTTGGTCAACATGGCGATCGGCTGGATGCTTACGGTCGGCAACTAATTGAAGAGGCTGGTTATGGTGATGAATTTAACCATGGAATGGGGCATGGCATCGGCTTAATGGTCCATGAACTGCCTGTTTCCTATGGCCCAGCTACTGACAACGTTATCCTTAAAAATAATGAAATTATTACTGTCGAACCAGGCATTTATATTCCGACATTGGGCGGGGTCCGAATTGAAGACGACATCTTGGTGACCCATGGCGGCCCCCAAGTATTAACGACTGCCGACACTGACCTGGTTGTGGTGGATTAGTGATGACAAAGCTTGATCAACAATTAGCGGCCCTATATCAGTCCATTGATGAACGTGGCCGTCAGCAATTGAATGCTCAGCAAATTACGGGCGATCCCATACTCGCTATTCACGAGCCTGACCAGCGGCGTGGCTTAACATTGTTGGTGACTTTGCCGGCCCACGTGAAACGGAATATTCAATTTTGCTTAACATCATTGCGTTCAGCTGCTCCCAACATGTACTATTATCCTTCGACTGATCTTCATATAACAATTCTCGACTTATTACGGGCGCAGAAGGATTTTCAACTTAGTCCCGCTCAGTTTTCCCAGTATCAACGCGTAATCTCTCAAGTTATTGCTCAGGCGCGACCAGTTCAGTGGACAATTAAGAATGTTTATTTGAGTCCTGTTGGCGTCCTGGTTGGGGGCTTTTATTCGCCAGTTTTGACGACGATCCGTGACCAAATTCGCCGACAGTGTCAGCAACAGGGTCTGCCAGTTATGGAACGTTACCGCACTGTATCTGGTCACATGACAGTCGCGCGTTTTATTAAGCAGCCGACCAATCCTCAAAAACTGTTAAAGGCGGTTGACCAACTGGCCCAGTTAAAATTTGGGACTTTTACTAGTTACCAGTTTTCATTGGTTGTTCATGACTGGTACAATCAGCGGATCGACCAGGCAGCACCTTTGCCAATTGGTCAGGGCGCTTAGTTGCATTTTCAACGCAGATAGTGCAAAATGATAATGATATATTTGAACAATTAAAATGACATGAGCGTAAAATAATAATTCGTTCTTTAATTATTATTGGAGGGCAAATAATGGCAGAAAATTCAAAAATTATTTTAAGCAGCGAAGATCAGTCATTGGGAACGATCGAATTGGCTCCCCGTGTACTGGAAATTATTGCTGGAATTGCCGCAAGTGAAATTGATGGTGTTTCTAAGATGTATGGTTCATTAGCCAATAACGTTAGTGAATTGCTCGGCCGTTCTGACCATCGTCGTGGCGTTAAGTTGTCTGGGAATAATGATGATTTGATTATTGATGTTGATGTCTACATCAACTATGGTGTTTCTGTGCCAACCCTTGCTGCGCAAATTCAGGCGCGGGTTAAGCAACAGGTTGCTCTGATGACTGATTTAACGGTCGGTGAAGTTAACGTGCATATCAAGGGCATTGTACCACCTAAGAATGATCAAACTGTTGATCCGGATAATATGTTTGATGATAATGCAGAAGCGGGTGACAAGTAATGAGTGAAAATCGTCACCAGATTCGTGAACAAGCTTTTCAAGTTTTGTTTGCGATGCAATCCAACCCTGATGCTGATCTAACAGAGGTTTACCAATCATTACCACACCATGATCGAAAGGCAATTCCGGAATATTTAACTGCACTTGTTAATGGCGTTACAGACCACCAGAGTGAATTGGATGAGCAAATTTCATCCTTACTCGCTGACGACTGGGAAATCAATCGGTTAGCTAAGACCGACTTAGTGATCTTACGGATTGCTTTATTTGAAATGCAGTATGTTAATGATGTACCAACGGTAGTAGCTATTAACGAGGCCTTGGAATTAGCTAAGACCTTTAGTAATGACCAATCTCGTAAGTTCATCAATGGGGCATTAGGTCACTTTGAGCGGCAGCATGAGGGTAAATAGCAATACATAACTAGCATGCAGGTGAATATGGGGCGTGATAACGAAGCATCTATAACTTCGGTCATGCTCTTTTTTAGATCAATTAATAAATATCGGTTGATCTTAATTGTTGTGACTTTTCGTATGGTAAAATATTGATGATTAAAAGCTTATAAATGAAAGGGAGGAGATCACAGATGGCGCAGTTATTAGACGGCCGTTCGTTAGCGAAGGTGGTCAATGCCGAAACTAAACAACGGGTCGCAGCCCTTACTGATCGCCACATTACCCCGGGAATCGCCGTTATTATGGTTGGTGACGATCCCGCTAGTATGATTTATACACGAAATAAAGAGAAAAAGGCTCGCCAGCTAGGTATTAAGTCGGTCCTTAAACATTACCCAATTGAGATTGACCAGGCATCATTAATGAACGAAATTGCAGCCTTAAATAATGATGATTCTATTGATGCCATTATGATTCAAAAACCGTTGCCTAAACAGCTGAATGAGACGGAACTAATTGATGCCATTGATCCAGCAAAGGATGCGGACGGTTTCCATCCCCTGAACGTCGGTAAGTTATTTGACAACCAAACAGGGCCCTATCCCGTTTCTTGTACACCGCGAGGAATTATGCGGATTTTACGTCATTACCAGATACCGTTAAGTGGAGCGCGGGCGGTCGTGATTGGGCGGTCCATTTTGGTTGGTAAACCGATTGCGGCCCTGTTGACGAACGCGGATGCCACTGTCACTTTAACTAACCGGCACACAAAGGACCTTAAGAAATTAACTCGTGAGGCGGACATTTTAGTTGTGGCGGCCGGAATTACTCATCTGATTGACCAAGCAGATGTTAAACCAGGTGCGACGGTGATTGATGTGGGGATGCATCGTCTTGATAACGGTAAGTTGACTGGTGACGTCGACTTTGATGATGTTGAGCCAGTTGCCGGTCACATTACGCCAGTTCCGGGTGGTGTAGGTCCAATGACCATCGCCAGTTTAATGGCACAGACGGTTGATTTAGCAGAGTGGAGACGCAATGGATAGAAGTCAATATCTAACAGTTAGCGAATTAACGAGCTATTTAAAACAAAAATTTGATCGTGACCCATATCTGAAGACGGTCTATTTGACGGGGGAATTGTCCAATTTCCGCCTTCGTCAACGGCACCAGTATTTTAGTATTAAGGATGAAAACGCGGTGATTGATGCCGTCATGTTTGAACGGCAATTCCGCCAGGTAAAGTTTCGTCCCGAAACCGGGATGAAGATCCTAGTAGTTGGTCATGTCAGCCTGTACGAGAAATCGGGTCGTTACCAGATTTACGTTGATCGGATGGAACCAGACGGCATTGGTGCCCTCTACGTGAAATTTGAGCAATTGAAGAAGAAACTCGACGCGGAGGGCCTTTTCAATCGGCCGGCGTTACCAATTCCCCAATTTCCCAAGCGGATTGCGGTGGTCACGAGTCTTGATGGGGCGGTTATCCGCGATATCAATACCACGGTTCGCCGACGGTATCCGATTGCCCAAGTGGTCCTGTTCCCGACAGTTGTCCAGGGTGACAAGGCGGCCGCTGATATTAGTCGCCAAATCAATCGGGCTAATGAATTTGGCAATTTTGACACGCTCATCATTGGCCGTGGTGGGGGATCGCTAGAAGATCTGTGGCCATTCAATGAAGAAGTAGTGGCCCGGGCGATTGATGCCAGTACCATTCCGGTGATTTCATCAGTTGGTCACGAAACTGATACTACTATTGCAGACCTAGTGGCCGACCAGCGAGCGGCAACGCCGACTGCAGCAGCGGAGTTGGCTACTCCTGTCCGGTTATCGGACCTCCTATTAACCTTGCAAGAAGATCAGACCCGGCTGAATAATACGATGCGCAACCAGATCGAATTTGCGCGTAAGCAGTTAGCCAAGCAGTTGCAAAGTTATATTTTTCAACAACCAAGTCGTTTGTATGAAAACTATGCCCAAAAGCTGGATCAACTGCAACTGAGTTTGAGTCAAAGCGCAGTTAATATGGTGAAGGATGACCGAAGTCAGTTGCAGGAGTTGACTAGCCAGCTGCGTTTGCATACACCACAACACCAGTTGGAACAAGACCTGCAGACGGTCGGTCAACAGACGCAGCGGCTTAACCAGGCAATTACTAATCAGGTTACGAATAGTCGCCAACGGGTGCAAAACTTGATTGCCCAGCTTGATTCACTGAGTCCCTTGAAAATTATGAGCCGCGGTTATACTTACGTTACCCATCGCCGGTCAGTGGTGAAGTCCGTTCACCAAATTGATAGCGGTCAACAGGTAACCTTACACTTTGCCGATGGAACCGCCGCTGCGAAGATTTTGCATAAGAAGGAGCAAGAATAATGGCAGAAGAAAAAAAGCCGACATTTGAAGAACAACTCAACCAGCTGCAACAGATTGTTGCCCACCTTGAACAGGGCAATGTACCACTAGAAGAGGCATTAAAACAGTACCAAGAAGGGATTAAGTTGTCCCGGAGCCTTCAGAAGAAGCTGACTTCTGCTGAGAAGACCTTGGGGACATTAATCGATGACCAGGGAAATGAACAGCAGTATGAAAAGGCCACTGACGACCCAAGTAATAATGGTGGTGGCAATCGTGGCTTCGGTTCCGACCAGGGTCCACTGGAGGAGCAATAACCATGGTTGATTCAGTCGCTGATCTGAAAACAAAAATCGATGCTTACTTAGCGCAAAATATCCAAACTGATATTGACCAAACTACTCTTGGCCAAGCAATGGAATATTCATTGATGGCCGGCGGCAAACGGTTACGGCCGGCACTAACGCTGGCAACAGTTGAAACGCTAGGTGGGACCTTGAATGATGATGTTATGAAAGCCGCCACTGCTGTGGAATTATTGCATACATATTCGTTAATTCATGATGACTTGCCAGCCATGGATAATGATGACTTACGCCGGGGGAAGCCTACTAACCACAAGAAGTTTGGTGCCGGCATGGCTACGCTCGCCGGGGATGGTCTCTTAACTCTCGCCTTTGAATGGTTAACGGAAAATAATTTACCAGCAACGACTCAGGCTGCTTTGACTCTAGCCTTGTCTAAAGCTGCTGGACCCGCCGGTATGGTTGCCGGGCAAGCCCGCGATATTGAGGGTGAACACCAACACTTGACGCTCGACCAGTTGCGCTATCTTCACCGGCAAAAGACCGGGGCCATGTTACGCTATGCTGTCTTAGCAGGTGGGATTATTAGTGACCAGCCTGCCGCAACCCGCCAGTTACTAGCTGATTTTGGGGCGGCTTTTGGTCTGGCTTTTCAGATCTATGATGATCTCATGGATGTCCTGGGCACTACTGCCCAAATGGGTAAACGGGTTCACAAGGATGCTGGAGAACATAAGAATACCTATCCAGGCTTGCTGGGTGTAACAGGCGCTGAAGAGCAATTACATTTATCCATTCACCAGGCCCGGCAACTAGTCGACCAGCTTAATAGTGAGACTGGTCATGACTTTGCAATCTTTAATGAATTTTTGGCCTACTTTAAGCTTTAAGGAGGGGTGGCAATGGAAAAGCAGCGTGTTGATGTTTTGTTAGTCAAACAGGGTCTCTTTGATTCTCGTGAACAAGCTAAACGGGCAGTCATGGCGGGAGAGATTCTGGGCAAGAATAATGAACGGTTGGACAAGCCGGGCGAGAAGATTCCAGTTACTACCACCCTGCACATGAAAGGACATAAGATGCCATATGTTAGTCGTGGTGGTCTTAAGCTGGCGAAAGCTTTGAAGGTTTTCAATATTGACGTTTCTGGTAAGACGGTTCTAGATATTGGTTCTTCAACTGGTGGCTTTACAGATGTAATGCTCCAGAATGGTGCTAAACTCAGTTATGCCCTGGACGTGGGTACCAACCAATTAGTCTGGCAACTTCGTGAAGATCCGCGCGTCGTGGTGATGGAGCAGACTAATTTCCGGTATAGTAAACGTGCTGACTTTACCCATGGTCAGCCCGAGTTTGCTTCAATTGACGTTTCTTTTATTTCTTTAAAGATGATCCTGCCACCACTAGCTGGTATCCTGGTTCCTGGTGGTGAAGTGGTTGCCCTTATTAAGCCCCAGTTTGAAGCTGGTCGGGAACACGTTGGCAAGCACGGGATTGTTAAGGATCATGCTGTCCATCGTGCCGTTTTGGAAAACGTGCTGTCATTTGCTCGGGAAGACCACTTTGATGTGTTAGACTTGGATTACTCGCCAATTAAGGGTGGTCAAGGGAACATTGAGTTCTTGGTCCACCTGCGCTTAAGTGATACTACGGGCACATTGGCTTCAACAGTCAATATTGATCAAGTATTGGCTAATGCTGATGCTGATCTGAATAAAGCAAAGGATTGATAAAAAATGCGGAAAGCAGATCGACAAGACTTAATTCGTCGAATTATCATTAACGAAAAAATTAGTCGTCAGGATGACCTAGTGGCCGCGTTACGACGGCAGAATGTTTCTTCAACCCAGGCAACCATTTCTCGGGACATTAAGGAACTGCACCTCGTCAAGGTGCCTGATAATGATGGTGGCTACCGCTATGCCTTGCCTAGTCAACGACAACTAGACACGCAGGGGCGATTAGCAGTCGAGCTCAGCAATAACCTTGTTAAATTAAAGCGACATGCGGAATTCCTTTCCATGACAATGCGTCCTGGGAATGGACCTATGATGGCCGACCTGATGCGCTCCATTGCCGAATCGCAGATCTTTACGGCAGTAGGTGATGATTCGACGGTTCTCGTTGTTTGTTATTCGGACAGTGCTGCAGAAAAAGTGGAGGAACAACTTCACTTATTAATGAACCAGTAAGGTGACAAGATGTTACAAGAATTAACAATTGACAATTTGGCAATTATCAAACACCTGACACTGGACTTTGCCAGCAAGATGACAGTTCTCACGGGGGAAACTGGGGCTGGTAAGTCCATTATCATTGACGCCGTTAGTCTATTAACTGGCGGTCGGGGTTCCCAAGAATTTATCCGTCGAGGGGCTGATAAACTTTCGCTCCAGGGACAGTTCACTTTACCGAAAGATCCTGCTTATCTGGATTTACTGGACCAGTTAGGGATTGACTATCAAGATCAAACTCTGATCATTGCCCGGGATATATATCGCGGTGGTCGGAACATCATCCGGGTCAATGGTCACTTAATAAATACGGGCATGTTGAAGCAAATTGGTGCTGGCTTGGTTGATATTCAAGGTCAAAACGAACACCAGCGGCTGATGCAACCGGAGAGTCATTTGGGAATGCTGGATCAATATGCTGCTAAGCAGGTACATCCTTTGTTAGCAGACTATCAGCAGCATTACCAGGATTATGTTCAGTTAAAGGCTGCCGTGAACAAGAAGCAGCAGAATGAGCAGCAATGGGCCCAACGCCTGGATATGTTGAAGTATCAGGTGAAGGAAATTGAAGATGCCGACCTGCAACCCCATGAAGAAGAGGCATTAACGACTGAACGCGATCGGTTGGAACACTTCCAACAAATCAACAATGCCTTACAACTTGCAGTAACAACATTTAATGAAGGGGAACCGACACCGGTACTTGATCAGGTGGCGACGGTCATGAACGCCATTAATGAAATCGCTGAATTTGACGATGCCTATGATGCCTTAAGCAAATCGCTCAATGATGCCTACTATGCTTTGCAGGATGTTGCCAATGAGGCTAGTCAACAATTAGATCTGCTGGAGTTTGATGATCAACGCTTGGCCCAAATTGACCAACGCTTAACTTTGATTGGCGATCTTGAACATAAATATGGTGATACGGTCGATGATGTGTTGGCCTATTATCGGAAGATCAAAAAAGAATTAACCACTATGACGGCGGCTGCAGACAATGATAGTGATCTTGAACAGCGGCTGCAGAAGGCAGAGCAGCAATTAACCAAACTCGGTAGTAAATTGAGTCAGGCGCGTCAAGCAGCGGCTCACCAACTAACCAAGGCTGTTCACCAGCAACTGAAAGAATTGTATATGGCTAAAGCCGACTTTGAAGTTCACTTTGCGACTGGACATGAGCAGTTTACACCGACTGGGATTGACCAGGTGGAATTTTACATTCAAACTAACCCCGGTGAAACAATGGGTCCACTTGCTAAGATTGCCTCTGGTGGTGAACTATCACGGGTAATGTTGGCTTTGAAGACAATCTTTGCTCAGAATGATGGTGTTACCAGTATTATTTTTGACGAAGTGGATACGGGAGTTTCCGGACGGGTTGCCCAAGCAATTGCCGATAAGATCAAAGTGATTGCCCAACACTCCCAGGTACTCTGCATCAGCCACTTGCCTCAAGTTGCCGCAGTTGCTCAACATCATTTCTTAATTAAGAAGAGCGTTCGTGATCAGCGGACGACGACTAGTGTCACGGTTCTGACTAAGCAGCAACGGGTGAATGAACTTGCCCGGATGCTCTCGGGTGAAAAGATTACCCAGTTGACTCGCGAACATGCCTCCGAATTGTTGCGGATGGCTCAGCAGTAACAAAATAAAATAAAAGCTCCTAGCAATCTTTTAGAATTACTAGGAGCTTAGTTATTGGTATATGAAATTATAAGCTAGCAATATAGTTAATTTGAGTGAAGTGTACAACGTAACTAAGATTGTGCGCTTGAAATAGGAAGCGGTCATTGGTTAATTTCTTCACGGTCGCATGAACGTTAACCCGGTGGCCATCACCATTCACTGGCAACAACTGTGCAAAAACCAACCGTCCGTCCTCAATTGCCCGCCGAATAAATAGCTGCCGCTGTTTAACGGGCTGCTGGTGCAGCAGGACTGGTTCAAGAGGAGCATGGGGTGCCTGTTCAAACAATTTGCGCAGGCGTCCACTAATTTTTTGAGGAGCGTCTCTAAAAATAGTTTGTTCAATTTGCATCATTTTCTGCCTCCGAACATTTGTTTGTGTTTACATTATACGAACAAGTGTTCAGGAATGCAAGCATTATTTTTCGGCTAGGGAAGTTGATTTCGCAAGGCTTTTAGTGCATTATAGTAATAATACGTTAAAGATGAGGAGTATTAACATGGCAAAACGAGGAATGTTAATTGTACTTTCGGGACCTTCTGGTGTTGGTAAGGGTACTGTTCGTAAGGCAATCTTTGATTCCAATGATAATGATTTTCAATATTCAATTTCGATGACCACCCGGAAACCACGGCCAGGTGAAAAGAACGGGGTCGACTACTGTTTTGTTTCTAAAGAAGAATTTGAACATGAAATCCAAACTGGGGGCATGCTCGAATATGCCAAGTATGTTGACAATTATTATGGAACGCCATTAAAATATGTTAATGAAACCTTGAATTCAGGAAAAGATGTTTTCCTGGAAATCGAAGTTAACGGTGCGATGCAGGTTCGTTCCAAGTGTCCAGATGGCGTCTTTATCTTCTTGACGCCACCGGACCTGGATGAATTAAAGCAACGGTTAATCCATCGGGGAACTGATAGCATGGATGTAATTAATAAGCGGATCCGGAAAGCCTTTGATGAAATTCGGATGATGCAGAATTATGACTACGCTGTTGTTAACGATGAAGTTCCACTGGCTGTTGCTAAGATTAAGGATATTATTCGGACTGAACGGTTACGGGTTAACCGGGTAATGCCTCGTTATCTTGAAATGTTAGGAGACTCAGAAAAATGATTCTTTTTCCATCAGTTGATGAATTATTAAAGCGGATTGATTCTCGTTACTCATTAGTAATGTTAGCAAGTAAGCGGGCCCACGAATTGGAACGTGGGGCAGCACCATTGCTCGAACACTACAACTCAAGTAAGCCAGTTGGTAAGGCCCTCGAAGAAATCGAAGCTGACAAGGTTATTATTGACCCAGATCACACTGAAGATTTACAGGACTAGTTCCATAAAAAATAAGGCGGATGGAGATCGTTGACTTTTGTCGCGGTCTCCTTTCTTTTAGCGCTAAAATTGATGTGCATTCAATGATATAATCAACATGATTAACTGACGAACGGGGTGACGGATATGGCTAATATTGCCGTTTACATTACAGGAAGCATTGCAGCCTATAAGGGAATTGAAGTGGTTCGTGGCCTGCAAAAGGCGGGACACACTGTCCGTGTGGGGATGACTGCTGCTGCGACTAAGCTCATTTCAGCGGATAGCCTCTATGCCCTGACACACCGGCCGGTGCTTTCTGATTTATGGTCTAACCATCATTCACCAGTTCCCCACATTGAACTTGCTGATTGGTCAGATTTGGCGGTAGTTGTTCCGGCATCTGCCGATATCATTGCTAAGATGGCGAACGGTCTTGCTGATGATGCTGTCTCAACAGCCTTACTTGCTACGGCTGCCCCTAAAATTGTTGTACCAGCAATGAATAACCATATGTGGTCTGCACCTGCAACACAACGTAATTTGGTGACATTGCATAATGATGGTGTCACGATCATGGACCCTGCTAATGGCCAACTAGCAGAAGGGTACGCGGGTAAAGGACGTCTTCCAGAACCGGCAGCGATTATTGCTTTCGTCACTCAACAAATCCAACCAGCCCAAGTGTCACTGGCTGGTCGTCACGTGCTGATCACCGCCGGGGGAACTCGTGAGCCACTTGACCCGGTCCGTTTTATTGGTAATCGTTCATCCGGCAAAATGGGAATTGCTTTAGCGCAGGCTGCTGCTCAGTCCGGTGCAGAGGTGGATTTAATTGTTGGTCAGATTAGTGTGGACTTGCCAGTTGATGATCGTATTCATGTGCACCATATCCAAACAACTGAGGAACTGTTGCAAGCTGTGCAAAGCCTATTTAATCAGGCAGACGTATTAATTATGGCGGCAGCAGTGGCTGATTTTAAGCCGCTGCACTTAGCAAATCAGAAGATTAAGAAGCAAGCAAACCAACCTGAATTGACTATCCAACTTACTAAGACGGTTGATATCTTAAAAACAGTTGCCGCGACAAAGCGGGATGATCAGTTAGTAATTGGCTTTGCGGCTGAAACAAATGACCTGTTAGCTAACGCGGATAAAAAACTGCAAAGCAAACACGCTGACTGGATTATCGCCAATCGCGTGGCTGGATCCCATAATGCCTTTGCTAACGACCAAGACCAAGTCACTATTTTACGTCACGGCCAACAACCAGATAAATGGCCGCTTCAGAGCAAACAGGCAGTGGCACAGCACTTAATGCAATTAATCAGTCAGCATTTCGGAAAGTAAGGTGATTATATTGGCTCAGTTAGCACAAGTAATTGTTGATGTGCCAACGATGCAAACCAATCAACCCTACAGTTACCAGGTTCCACCAGAACTGGAGAATCTTATTCAGAAGGGGATGCGGGTAAGTGTTCCGTTCGGCAAGGGTTCTCGGCAAGTACAGGGCTTCGTGGTCGGCCTTGATCAGCCAACAGACTACCAGGGTGAGTTAAAACCCATTAGTGCTTTGATGGACTTGCAACCAGTCTTGAATCCTGAATTACTTGAACTTAGCCATTGGTTAGCTGACCATACATATGCTTTTTGGATTTCCAGTATTTATACAATGTTGCCCAATGCTTTGAAGGCAAAATCTAAGCGTCTCGTTATGCCAACAACTTCATTGCCAGATGATGAACGTCAACAACTCTTCGGCGACCAGCCAATGTTGGACTTGGCAACCGTTCAGGACCAACCAACCGTGGTTAGTCATCTACTGAGACTTCGTCGCCAGCACCAAGTTAAAATTGAATACCAATTGACTGACCGGGCGCGGGCAAAAACCATGTTGGCAATTCGTCCGGTGCTGAATTTTGAACAATTAGAAAATGAACGTCAGCTGTTGAAAGCTAATGCGCATGCCCAAAATGCCTTGTTGTCCTATTTGGAAACGATCCAAAATAAAACGGTTCTTCAAACTACGGCGGAACAAACAACGGGATTATCTTCCGCAATCTTCAATACCGGGGTCAAAAAAGGGTGGCTCGAAAAATTATCTGTCGAAGTGTACCGTCAACCGCAGTCGCAATCACAGTTGCCGGATGATCACCACCTGCAAAAGCCTTTGCAACTGAATGATGATCAGTCAGCCGCGGTTAAGCAGATCAACCATAGTATTGACCAGCAAGAAGCAACAACTTATTTGTTAGAAGGGGTTACCGGTAGCGGAAAGACAGAAGTCTACCTGCAATCAATTGCGAAGGCCCTTGAAACAGGGCGAACGGCCTTAATGCTGGTCCCCGAAATTTCTTTGACCCCGCAAATCGTGAACCGGGTAAAAGCCCGTTTTGGTTCCACTGTTGCTGTCCTGCATAGTAGTTTATCCGTGGGTGAACGGTATGATGAATGGCGGCGGATTGAACGTGGTGAAGCAAAGGTCGTTGTTGGTGCGCGGTCCGCTATTTTTGCCCCCTTGACCAACCTTGGTTTGATCATTCTCGACGAAGAGCACGAAAGCAGCTACAAACAGGATGAATCGCCGCGTTATCATGCTCGCGAGGTTGCTAAATGGCGTAGTCGCTATAACCATGCCCCACTAGTTTTGGGTTCTGCCACTCCTAGTTTGGAAAGCCGTGCTCGGGCAATGAAGGGTGTTTACCAATTATTGCGTTTGCCTCACCGGGTGAATAAGCAGCCCTTGCCACCAATCCAGGTAGTAGACATGCGGGAAGAAATTAAGCAACGCGGTGAAAGTAACTTTTCCGCGTCATTGCTCAATAAGCTAAATGACCGTCTTGCTCGTCATGAACAGAGTATTTTGATGCTCAATCGGCGGGGATTCTCGTCATTTATGATGTGTCGTGATTGTGGACAAGTACTTAAATGCCCTAATTGTGATATTTCACTGACGATGCACCTTGATAGTCATACGATGAAGTGTCACTATTGTGGCCATGAAGAACCAATTCCCTACCGGTGCCCAAACTGTGGTAGTCGCGAGATTCGCTACTACGGGACCGGGACAGAAAAAGTCGAACGCGAGCTGAACCAACTTCTTCCCCAAGCGCGGGTGATCCGCATGGATGTTGATACCACCCGTCGGAAGGGAATGCATGAGAAGCTCTTACGGCAGTTTGGTCAAGGTCAGGCTGATATACTGTTGGGGACGCAGATGATTGCGAAGGGCCTTGATTTTCCCAACGTTACTTTGGTTGGGGTTCTTAATGCTGACACTGGGCTGGGCCTTCCTGATTTTCGGGCTAGTGAACGAACCTTCGACCTATTAAGTCAGGTAAGTGGTCGAGCTGGTCGAGCCAACAAGCAGGGTGAAGTCTTGATTCAAACCTTTAATCCCGACCACTATGCGATTCGCTATGCTCAGGCCAATGATTACGAAGGCTTCTTCAAACGCGAAATGGCCCTTCGTCACCAGGCTTCATACCCACCGTATTATTACACAGTGCGGATTATGGCTTCTCATCCTGACGAAGCAGTGGCAGCGCGTGTAGTAACCCGATTACACCAGTTGCTGCAAAAACGACTGTTGCCTTCAAGCATCATTTTAGGACCCACGCCTCGACCCATTGCGCGGATGAAGCGGCGCTATTATTATCAAATTGTTATTAAGTATAAACGTGATCCAGGATTACATGCTGCGCTATTCGATATTTTGCAATCGACGCAGAGTAGAGGGTTTAACGATGTTCAGGTAAGTATTGATCCTGATCCACAATATTTCATGTAAAGAGGGAGTTAATGAATATGTCAACTTCAATTGTATTTATGGGAACACCGGAATTTGCGGTGCCAATTTTAGAAGCATTGGTTGCTGATGAACGATATGATGTCAAAGCAGTACTGACCCAGCCAGATCATCGTGTTGGCCGAAAACATGTTCTAACCGCTTCCCCAGTAAAGCAAGCGGCGGTAAAATACGATATTCAAGTGTTACAACCAGCCAAGTTGGGTGGCAGTGAAGAAATGCAAACCATCATTGATATGGAACCTGATTTGTTAATCACAGCGGCATACGGTCAATTCTTACCTACCAAATTATTAAATGCTGCGCAAATTGCTGCTATCAATGTCCATGGTTCATTATTGCCGAAGTACCGCGGAGGAGCACCGGTCCAGTACTCAATTATTAATGGGGATCCGGAAACTGGAATTTCCATTATGTACATGGTCAAGAAGATGGATGCTGGGGACGTGATTGCTCAGCGTGCCATTCCAATTACCAAAGATGATGATAACGGGACGATGTTCCACAAATTGAGTCTGCTTGGTCGTGACTTATTGATGGACACATTACCAGACCTTATTTCCGGTAATGTTCACCCTACGCCCCAAGATCCTGATAAGGTTACATTCTCACCTAATATTTCTAGTGAGCAGGAACGGATTGACTACCGGATGCCTGCTGACCGGATTGACGATAAGGTTCGGGGCTTGCGTCCGGCACCAATCGGTAACATGGTCATCGATGGCCTGCGGACTAAGATTTACGATATCACGCCATTGGATGAGAAGACTGACCGAGAACCAGGTCAAGTCGTGCACTTAGGAAAACACCAGTTGGTACTTGCTGCTGGAGATGGAACAACTTACCAGATTAATAAGCTCAAGCCAGCTGGTAAACCAATGATGGATATCACTGCTTATCTTAACGGTCACCAAGACCTGCACGAAGGAGGACAAGCAGTTACTGATGACTAACTTTAACCCGACTAATGCCCGTGAGCTCGCCTTTTATGCCTTAGACAAAGTGCGCGCCTCACAGGCTTATTCTAATTTACAGGTGGATTCGTTACTTAAGAAACATCCTCTGAATTCTGCTGATCGCGGTCTGATGACAACGATTGTTTATGGCACTCTCCAACACCAGCTGACTCTGCAGTACTGGCTACAAGAGGTGGTAAACCATCGCCAAATTGATTCTTGGGTGGAAACCTTGTTATTAACGGCCCTTTACCAATACCACTATCTGGAACGGGTTCCAAATTGGGCAATTACTGATGAAACAATTAAAATTGCTAAGTATCGCGGTAATCCGGGCATTCGCAAGTTCGTTACCGGCGTTTTACACGCCGCTTTACGAGTCGGCTGGCCAGATTTTTCATCGATTCAACCGGATGTGAAACGCTTATCAATTGCGGCGAGTGTTCCCGAATGGTTAGTGGCGGAATTCGTTAAAGAATATGGCCAGGAGAAAGCCGAATCAATTCTGAGGGCTATTAATGAACCAGCGCATGTCTCCGTGCGGGTTGATACGACAAAGATGAGTGTTGACGAGGTGCAAAATGAATTAACCAATGAAGGTGTCTCGACACACCCTAGTCCGATTGCACCTGAATGTCTGATTGTGGAAGCGGGTGAAGTGGTCAATTCTTCGTTATTCCGTAATGGCCAAATCACCATTCAAGATGAAAGTGCCTCACTTGCTGTGGATAGTATGGATGTGCAACCTAGCGATCATGTTCTCGATGCTTGTGCTGCCCCGGGCGGTAAAACTGTACAAATTGCAGCCCGGCTGTCATCAACTGAAGGTGGGGCTGTGGACGCCCTCGATATTCACCAACATAAGGTGCGTTTGATTGAGCGAAATGCTAAACGTATGGGGGTTAATGACCGGGTCCATGCCCACACCCTTGATGCTCGTAATGTAGATCATCAATTCGCTGATCAGACGTTTGACAAAGTCTTGGTCGATGCCCCATGTAGCGGAATTGGTCTCTTACGACGTAAACCAGAGATTCGTTATACAAAGACCCTCTCTGATAGTCAGCACCTGCACAAAATTCAGTTAGCAATTTTGAATGCAGTTGCCCCAAAAGTAAAAAAAGGCGGTATAATCACATATAGCACGTGCACGATTTTGCAGGAAGAAAACGATCATACGGTTGATCAATTTTTGCAAGGACATCCAGATTTTGTGCTGGTTAAAACGTCCACGACACGGGCTATTAAAGACGACCGTCACTCAGCAACTCTAACAATTTTACCGAGTGACTATGGTTCCGACGGCCTCTTCATCAGTAGCCTTCAGCGAAAATTGTAGAAGGGATTTACATTAAGATGAAAATTGCTTATCAAACAGATATCGGTCAACAACGACACCAGAATCAAGATCGCGTTGCTACTTATGTTGACGCATCTGGTCATCAGTTAATGATCGTGGCCGACGGAATTGGTGGAAACCGGAGTGGCGATGTTGCCGCGGAAATGACGGTTGATCACCTAGGTCGCCAATTTGAAGTGGCCTCACCAACTGCTCCACTGGAAGCAATTCGGTGGTTTGCACGTGAGGTCCAATTAATCAATGACGAAATTTTAAAAAAATCAAAAACAAACCCGAAATATCAGGAAATGGGTACGACGATGGTTGCTGCAATTGCCTTTGATGATGAATTAGTTGTTGCAAACATCGGTGACAGTCGTGGCTACTTGTTACATGATCAAACTTTTTCACAGGTAACGGTTGACCACTCATTAGTAAATGAATTAGTTAATAGTGGCGACATCACGGCTGAAGAAGCAAAGAATTATCCGCAGAGTACCATTATTACCCGGGCAATCGGTGTTTCAAAGGATGCGCGGATTGAAGTAAACCGGTTTAAAATTGAAACCGGTGACCAGCTATTATTATGTTCAGATGGTCTTTCTAAAATGGTCTCTGACCAAGAAATTCAGACTATTTTACAATCAAATATTGCGATGACGGAGAAGTGTCATCAGCTTATTGCCAAGGCAAACGATGCTGGCGGTCCGGATAATATTACTGTCCTGATTGGGTTTAGAGACGACCAGGAGGGTTAAATATGAATCCTGGATACAAAATTGGAAAAAGGTACAGGATTATTCGCACACTCGGTGAGGGTGGTATGGCGAATGTTTATTTGGCGCACGATGAAGTCCTTGATCGTGACGTTTCAGTTAAATTATTACGATTAGATTTACGGGACGACCCTAATACGCAACGGCGCTTTGAACGGGAAGCAATGGCGGCAACCCAATTAAACGACCCGCATATCGTTGGGGTTTATGACATTGGTGAAGAACATGGCATGCAGTTCATGGTCATGCAGTATGTGAAAGGTACCGATCTGAAAGCATATATTAAACAACACTTTCCGATTCCATTGCCGCAAGTAGTTGACATCATGGAACAGGTACTGTCTGCTGTAGAAACAGCGCATGCGCATGGTATTATTCACCGTGATTTAAAACCACAGAATATCTTAATTGATGAGAATAAAAATATTAAAATTACGGATTTTGGGATTGCTATCGCTGCCTACCAAGATTCTTTAACGCAGACTAATACCTTGATGGGCTCTGTTCATTACCTGTCGCCTGAACAGGCACGGGGAAGTATAGCTACCAAACAGTCAGATATTTATTCTTTAGGAATTATCCTTTATGAATTGCTAACGGGAACGGTCCCATTTGAAGGAGAAACGGCGGTATCAATTGCCCTAAAGCACTTTAGGGATGAGATTCCTTCGGTTCGCAACAAAAACCGCGCTATTCCACAAGCACTGGAAAATGTGGTCATTAAGGCAACTGCCAAAGATCCCGCTGACCGTTATTCTTCTGCTAAAGAAATGGCGGACGATTTGCGGACCAGCTTGGATCATAGTCGGGATAATGAACCGCGATTAACGTTTAATCATGATGATGATGGTGAAACCAAAGTAATTGAACTGCATCATGATGCTAAGCCGAGTAAGGAAGAACCAAAGGAAAACCATGAGGAGCAGAAGCAGCCGAAGCGGTCTCACAAGATCACGATCGCCATTAGTTCGGTTGTCGTTTTAATTGCTGCTGCCTTTGGTGGCTGGTGGTACTTTGGGCGAACCGTTGTTACCCCAGATATTGATGGTAAAAGTGCGACTCAGGCGGAGCGGGTTTTAAATGCTCACCACTTGCAAGTTGGTAAAATTACCCATCAGAACAGCAGTACTTATGGGAAAAACCAGGTTATTTCTAGCTCACCAGATGCTTCCAGCAAGGCGCGAATTGGTAGTCGGGTGAACCTGGTCGTATCCTCTGGTGTTACTAAATGGACGATGGCTGACTATGTCGGTAGTGACTACGATTCCGTTGCTTCTAACCTGCGTGACAAGGGTTTTAAAGTTGAAAAGAAGACGGTTTACTCTGACAAAGTGGAACCTGGACAAATTATTAAGCAAAATTATGCAAAGGGAAAAGTCGTTAAAACTGCTAACCAAACTGTTCGTCTTAAAGTTTCGGCCGGGAAGAAACCAATTAAGGTTCCTAACTTTAAAGGTCAAGATATTAGTGCGGTTCAAGACTTCGCTAATAAGAACAAGTTGCAGTTGACCACCCAAGAAAAGAAGTCCAAGAAGGTTGCAGACAACCACGTGATTACCCAGGAACCGAAGGCGGGAACAAAGCTGACCCATGGCGATACTTTAACCGTCACGGTTGCTGATTCTGGTAGCAATACTAAAGTGACAAATATTCAGATTAATATCCCGTTTGATGGCAATGGTGGCAAACAAGAGAACCGTGTTCAGGTTTACATCAAAGATGCTCAACATAACCTGACAATGGAATATCAAGATATCACGATCAACCAGGAGACCACTATCAACGTGCCATTTACGTTACGACGTGGCGAAATGGGTGCTTACCGGGTGGTTCGAAATGGTCGGACGATTATGAGTGCAACAAACATTACCGCTTAAGTTGAGGTGTAAAGTGAAAACAGGAATTATCCAACAGTCATTAAGTGGCTTTTATGATATCTTAGCTGACGGTCAGATTTATCGAACCCGGGGGCGGGGAAATTTCCGTGCCCGGAAGATTAAACCGATTGTCGGTGATCGCGTTGAATTTGAAGATGGTTATCTCTTAAAAGTACTACCTCGTAAGAACCAGCTAGTGCGGCCTCCAGTAGCAAACGTTGATATTGCGGTCGTTGTAACAGCGGCTAAGCAGCCGGTTTTTTCAACGAACTTGTTAGACCGTCAATTAATCGCTTTGGCAGCCCAACAAATTGAGCCAATCATCTTTTTCTCCAAGACTGATTTATTATCAGCCGCTGAATTCCAATCACTGAAGGAAACTGCTGCTGGTTACTCAGCAATTGGCTATCGGGTCTTAATTAATCGGGATCCATTTGCTTCATCGTCATTAGAACAGTTGACAACCATGTTAAGGGACCATATTGTGACGATGATGGGTCAAACGGGGGCTGGTAAATCCACTTTGCTGAATCATTTAGCACCTGATTTACACCTTGCCACTGGTGAAATCTCGATGGCCCTCAAACGGGGTCGTCATACTACCCGGAAGGTCAGCCTACTAAATGTTAATGGTGCATGGATTGCCGATACTCCTGGCTTTTCGTCTTATGAGACCTTCAATATGACGGTAAACGAACTTCCTAGTCTTTTTCCTGAAATGGTGAAGATGAGTGCCAATTGTCGTTTCCGTGGCTGCCTTCATCTGAAAGAGCCAAACTGTGCCGTTAAAGAAGCGGTGGAAAATGGTATAATCATGAAGAGCCGTTATGAAAACTATGTTCAGTTTCATAACTTGATCGCTGCCCAAAAACCAAATTATAAGAAATGAGGAATTAGTTATGATTAAAGTTGCTCCATCAATTTTGAGTGCTGATTATGTCAACCTGCAGTCAGATATTGAAAAGGTTGATAAAGCTGGTGCTGAATACCTCCATATCGATGTCATGGATGGTTCATTTGTTCCTAGTATTTCTTACGGACCAGGATTTGTTAAGGCTATCCGTCCGATCACCAAGATGACTTTGGATTGCCACTTAATGGTTCAAAATCCTGAACATATTCTGCCAGCCTTTATCGATGCTGGTGCGGACATCATTGGTGTTCAAGTGGAAGCAACCCAACACATTCACCGTGCTTTACAAATTATTAAGAACGGTGGCGTAAAGGCGGAAGTTGTGATTAATCCAGGAACGCCAGTTGCCATGATCGAACCTGTCCTACACATGGTGGACCAAGTCTTAGTGATGACTGTTAACCCTGGCTTTGGTGGTCAAAAGTTCCTTCCAGAAACGGTTGATAAGATTGCCCAATTAAATGAACTGAAGAAGAAGCACGGCTATGACTTTGATATTGAAGTCGATGGTGGGGTCAACAATAAGACTGTTGTTGACTGCTACAAGGCTGGAGCAACAGTTGCAGTTGCTGGTTCATATGTCTTCAACGCTGACGACCCTGCTAGTCGTGTTCAAGCTTTGAAGAATGCTACTAAATAATATAATCAGTTAGCGGAGCAATGATGATTAATCACGGCCCCGCTTTCTTTTTGGAGGAAATAGCATGCGCGTTAACTTAATGGTCGGTGGGTCAGTAGAGCTTATTCCAAAGCAGGAAGTTCAAGATCGGCAACACGAAAACTGGATCGGTGTTGATCATGGGGCCACTTGGTTAATTCAACACGGAATCGTTCCCCAGAGTGCTGTCGGCGATTTTGATTCAACCGATGCAGCAGAATTTACGACAGTTCGGCAAGAAATTACTAATATTAAGAAACTACCAACGGCTAAGGACATGACTGATACCCAGGCAGGCGTTTTGACAGCAATTAAGCAGTTCCAACCTGACCAGATTGACATTTTTGGGGCCACAGGGGGACGGTTAGACCAATTACTAGCGAACCTGTACTTGCCCCTGCAGGATCAGTTCAAAGATTACCTACCGAAGATTCGCTTTATCGATCGTCAGAATATTGTTTCATATTATTTTCCGGGTACGTACACGCTGCGTCGTCAGCCCAAATTTAAGTACCTGGCCTTTGTTAACTTGACCCCAGTGGAGGATCTGAATTTGGTAGATGAAAAGTATCCGCTCCATCACTGGTCATCATTAATTCCGTTTTCTTGGTCGAGCAATGAGTTTGCCGGAGATGAAAATCATTTTTCATTCCGGAAGGGAATTGTTGCAGTGATTTTATCTGGTGATTGGCCGCTCCACTAGGGCAATTAGGCCTGTCAAGGAAAATTACTTGAAAGAAAAGTATTGCATTGTGCTGGTTGCTATGGTAAATTATTCAAGTGAGTTACAACGCATTTTGCGTGAACGAAATTAACACAGATGAGAAGAGGAGGGTACCACCAATGGCTAAAGATTTTATCAACGGTAAACGGACGCGCTTCGGTAACAAGCGTTCTCACGCCCTTAACTCAAGTCGTCGTAGCTGGAAGCCAAACTTGCAAAAGGCCACTATTTTGGTTAACGGCAAGCCTAAGAAGGTTTACGTTTCAGCACGTACACTGAAGTCCGGTAAAGTGACTCGGGTTTAATTAAACCAAAACAAGTCGTCCTTTGTGGACGGCTTATTTTTTATCCAAAATAGTATCTGTTGTTGACTGTAGTAGGACATGCCTTTTTTGAGGTCAGGTGCTATGGTATGATATCATTAGTTTGGTTAGCCATATTAAAGTTGAATCTAATGTGGCCGGTGCAACCGTTTCTCAAATATGTGTTGCAATGAAGTGATTAACTAAGCTAGCTCAGTGCTAGTTACGCCTGTATTATGAAATAGTATAAGGAGGCCATTTCCATGGCAGTAAAAATTAAGACAAAATCTGGCATGATTGATATTGATAATGATGTCATTTCATCAGTTGTTGGTGGAGCTGCTACTGATAACTATGGTGTTGTCGGCATGGCCAGCCGAAATCCTGTCCGTGATGGTGTAAACCAAATATTACGCCGTGAAAATTACGGTCGGGGAGTTGTTGTTCGCCAACAAGATAATGGGGTCGCCGTTGATGTTAACATCATTGTTAGCTACGGTACAAAAATCTCAGAAGTTTCGAAGAGCGTTCAAGCTAAGGTAAAGTATAATCTAGAATCGATGCTTGGCATTACTGCTAATTCTGTGAACGTCTGCGTTCAAGGAGTTCGCTCAGTAGAAGATTAATGGCATAGCAGGAGGAAAGATAATTGGCTGTAACTGAAATTACAAATTTAGAATTTGGCAAGATGGTTCAAGCTGCAGCAAGCAAGCTTAGTTCCAAGGCTGAATTCATTAATTCATTGAACGTTTTCCCAGTTCCTGATGGGGATACTGGAACTAATATGACATCATCCATGCAAAGTGGTGCCCAATATGAACGTCGTGAAAAGAGCACGAAGGTTGGGGACCTATCTGCTGCATTAGCAAAGGGCCTTCTGATGGGTGCTCGTGGTAACTCTGGTGTTATCTTGTCACAAATCTTCCGCGGCTTTGCAAAGGCAACGGAAGGAAAAGGTACCCTTTCTGCTGCGGATTTTGTTAATGCCTATGCTAACGGAGCGAAGACTGCATATAAGGCTGTTATGAAGCCAACTGAGGGAACAATTTTGACGGTCGTCCGTGAATCTGCTCAGGAAGGCCTTAATCAGCTGAAGAAGACTGACGATTTAGTCGAGATTATGCATGCTATTTATGAAGCCGCCGATAAGGCATTACAAACGACCCCTGACTTGTTACCAGTTCTTAAAGAAGTCGGCGTGGTCGACTCTGGTGGACAAGGCTTAGTTTTCGTCCTTCAAGCGTTTGACGAATCCCTGAGTGGCAAGAGTGTTGACGAAGGCGAAGATTACAAGCCTGACAATGCTGAAGTTGATGAAATGGTTAACGCATTAGACCACCAAAGTGTCCAAGGGAAGCTTGATCCTGCTGATATCAAGTACACCTATTGTACTCAAATGCTGGTTCGACTTGGCAAAGGTAAGCAAGTCAAGCAAAAGTTTGATTATGACACTTTTTATAATTACCTTGCCAAAATGGGCGACAGTCTGTTGGTCTTAAACGATGATTCCGTTGTTCGTGCTCACGTTCATACTGAACACCCTGGTGAGGTCCTTTCTTGGGGACAACAGTTTGGTGACCTTCAGACTATCGAAATTCATAACATGGTTTGGCAACAAGAAGAAATCATGGAACATGACGAAGAGGTCGCAGATGAGCAAACACCAGTTGAAAAGGCCCGTGCGAAGGAAGAAGCAAAGCCACAAACTGATACTGCTGTGATCGCCGTTGCTTCCGGAGATGGGATTGTTAAGTTGCTGAAGAGTCTGGGTGTTACGAACATCATTTCTGGTGGTCAAACGATGAACCCAAGTATTCAAGACATCGCTGACGCTATCAACAATAGTGGTGCCAAGAAAGCCCTCGTATTACCGAATAACGGCAATATCTTTATGGCCGCAGACCAGGCAGCTGAAGTTGCTGATATTCCAACTAAGGTTGTTCATTCGAAGACGATTGCGCAAGCCATGACTGCGCTGCTGGAATACAATCCGGAGCAATCATTAGAAGACAACCAAAAGAATATGGAAGCCAACCTATCAACTGTCGCTTCTGGTGAAGTTACGAATGCTGTTCGTGATACCACTATTGATGGTCGTTCGATTAAGAAGGACGATTACATGGGAATCGTTGATGGCAAGATCGTTACAACTGATCCGGACATCAAGACTGCCGCTATCAATATGGTCAAGGATATGCTGGATGAGGACAGTGAAGTTGTCACAATCCTGGTTGGTCAAGATGGCAATCAAGAAACGGCCAAGGATATTCAAGCAGCGGTTGAAGAAGTCGATGATGAATTAGAAATCGAAATTTATGATGGTGGACAACCAGTCTACCCATACTTAATTTCAGTAGAATAGTTACTTAGCAATAATCGCTATTCTCGCGAGGGGTGGGAGAGTCAAATGGACTTCTTTCCACTCCTTTATTATTTAAAAGGAGGGATCGTCATTGAAGAGTTTACAAGACTCGGTTGCCGAACTAAAGGGTGTTGGGCCCAAGCGGGTTGCTGACCTGGCGACTTTAAACATTGATACAATTGAAGACCTCCTGACATACTACCCAAGTCGGTACGATGACTTTACCCCGACAGACTTAAGTACCGCGAAGGATAAACAGAAAATTACTTTGAAAGGTCAAATCGTTTCGGAGCCGCTGTTTACCCGCTTTGGCTACCGGCGAAACCGTCTCAGTTTTCGTATTCGGGTTGGCCAACAAGTTGTAATGGTTACTTTTTTCAACCAGCCCTACCTTAAAAAGCAGGTTGAAATGGATCGTCAAGTGACTGTCATGGGAAAATGGGATGCCCGCCGCCAACAAATAACGGCTAATAAACTGGTGACTACCGCAAGTAATAAGGGCAACGAATATGGGGCTATTTATCCAGTTAATAAACATATTCGCCAGGGAACACTTCGTTCACTAATCCGTCAGGCATTTGAGGATTATCAGAACGTTATCCCTACGTTATTGCCACAATCGTTACGTGATCACTATCGTTTGATGGACCGTCGTCAAATGATTAAGGAAATGCACTTTCCAGAAGATGCCGCGATGGCTAAGGCTGCCCGCCGTACCGCTACATACGAGGAATTTTTCCTTTTTCAACTACGATTGCAAGCGATTCGACGAGTTCACCAACGCGAGGACGGCACCCGGATCCTATATCACAACGACGAAGTCAAACAGTTTATTGCCGGACTTCCATTTGAACTGACGGACGCCCAGAAACGGGTAGTCAATGAAATTTGTCGTGATCTCCGCTTGCCATATCAGATGAACCGCCTTCTCCAAGGGGATGTTGGTTCTGGTAAAACCGTTGTGGCCGCGATCGCAATTTATGCGACGATTACTGCTGGCTATCAGGCTGCTCTAATGGCACCCACCGAAATTTTAGCGAGTCAGCATGCTGAAAAGTTAGCCAAAGTTTTTGCGGGCACCCATGTTCATGTGGGTCTGCTGACGGGTTCTCTGACTACTAAACAACACCGTGAATTGCTGACAGCAATCAAGCGGGGTGACATTAACCTGATTATTGGTACCCATGCCTTGATTCAAAATGATGTTCAATATGCCAATCTGGGCCTGGTGATCACAGATGAACAGCACCGCTTTGGGGTTAACCAACGTCAACAATTGCGGGAAAAAGGTGAACATCCGGATGTCCTAGCGATGACAGCGACGCCAATTCCCCGGACTCTTGCGATTACAACGTACGGGGAAATGGATGTTTCGGTAATTGACCAACTGCCCGCGGGTCGTAAGCCCATTCAAACGAAGTGGATTCAAGGTAAAAATACCAATGAGGCGCTTCATTTTCTCCGGGATCAATTATCTTCGGGAGCACAGGCTTATGTCGTTAGCCCATTGATTGAAGAGTCGGAATCACTAGATGTCCAAAACGCTACCGATCTTTACCAGCAACTAGCTGCATATTTTGAACCAAATTATCAGGTCGGTCTCCTTCATGGTCGGATGAGTGGGGACGAAAAGGATGCCGTAATGGACCAATTTAAAAATGGTCAGATTCAGGTCTTGGTTTCTACTACTGTGGTTGAAGTCGGGGTTGATAATCCCAACGCGACCGTGATGATTATTTATGATGCTGATCGCTTTGGTCTGGCTCAGTTGCATCAGTTACGGGGTCGGGTTGGTCGTGGCCAGCGACAGAGTTATTGTTTATTAATTGCTGATCCCAAAACTCCAGAAGGCAAAGAACGGATGAAAACGATGGTCGCAACCACTGATGGTTTCCAAGTTGCGCAAAAGGATTTGGAATTACGTGGATCAGGAGACATTTTAGGGGATAAGCAATCAGGCGTTCCTGACTTTAAGGTTGGCGATCCCGTGGGTGATTTAAAGATTCTTCAAATTGCCAGAGAAGATGCAGCCAATTTGCTTGCCGAGCCGCATTGGGACGCGTATGATGATAATCAACCATTAGTGTTATATTTGAAACGTCATCAATTAGAAACACATTTCGATTAGAACGGAGGAAATAAGTAATGAAAATTGCTGTTGATGCAATGGGTGGTGACAACGCCCCACAAGCAGTTGTGGAGGGTGTTGAAGCTGCACGTGATCTTTATCCAGATTTAGAGTTTGATTTATATGGGGATCCTAGCAAAGTTGAACCTTTGATTAATAATTCGGACCGGATTCGGATGATCAAGACGACAGAAGAAATTAGTATGGGCGAAGAACCAGTCCGTGCCATTCGTCATAAGAAGGATTCTTCAATTGTACGTGCTGCTCGTGCCGTTAAGGAAGGAAAAGCGGATGCCTTTTTATCTGCGGGCAATACGGGAGCTATTTTGGCAGCTGGTTTATTCATCGTGGGCCGGATCAAAGGGATTGACCGTCCCGGCCTCACCAGTATCTTGCCGATCACTAAACCAGGTGCTAAGCGGCATAACTTCGTCTATTTGGATAGTGGGGCGAATGCCGAATCGAAGGAAAAGAACCTTGTCCAATATGCTTATCTTGGTAAGTTCTATGCGGAACAGGTTTTGGGGGTTGCTAATCCCCGGATTGCGCTGTTAAATAATGGTGCGGAAGAAGATAAGGGTGATAAGTTCCATAAGGCAGTTTGGCAGCAATTAAACGCCTTAGATGACCTTAACTTTATTGGTAATGTTGAATCTGGCGATCTTTTGTTTGGCAAAGCTGATATTATTGTTAGTGATGGTTGGACTGCCAATGCAGCTTTGAAAGCTACTGAAGGAACCGCCAAGATGATCATGAGTGTCCTTAAAGATGGGATCCTGCATGGTGGGTTGCGTGCTAAATTAGGTTACCTGTTACTGCATCCTGTTTTTCACCGCATTGGTCAGAAGATGAACACTTCTACTTATGGTGGTGCTGTTCTACTTGGCTTGAAAGCGCCAGTTGTGAAAACTCATGGTGCCTCAGATTCTGTTGCGGTCAAAAGTACGATTAGCCAAATTCGGACGATGTTGAAGACCGGCGTCATCGAAAAGACGGTTGAATTCTTTGATCCAGAAGCTAAGGTAGACAAGCCAACAAAAAACGCCTAAAATAGTAGCGAAATAGTAAAGAGAGGTAAACAACGATGGCTGATGATAAGAAAAAAGAAATCTTTAATAAGGTTTCCGAGATCGTTGCCGATCACTTTGATGTTGACCGTGCAAAAATTACCGATGAATTGAACTTAAAAACTGATTTAGACGCTGATTCCATTGATTTCGTTGAATTTGTCCTTGAATTGGAGGACACGTTTGGTGAAGAAATTGATGATGAAGATGCTGAAAAGCTCAGTACGATTGGTGAAGTTGTCGACTACATTGCCGAACATACCGCTGATTAATTATTGATTAATGTCCGCGATGAAGGCTATACTTTATCGCGGCTTTTTGTATTTATCTAGAAAGGGAGTAATGACAATTAAGGAGTTACAAGACTACCTGGCCAAGGAATTTGATATTCATTTTGACAATCCAGATTTACTGGCGGAAGCATTTACCCAGGCTTCTTATGTTAATGAACACCCTAATCAGGGCCTTAAGTTCTATGAGCGAATCGAATTTCTTGGCGATGCCGTGTTGGAATTAATCGTTTCAGAGTATATTTATAAACGTTATCCAGAGCTGCCCCAAGGGAAATTAACCCGGCTGCGTGCGGCGATGGTGTGCGAAGACAGTTTCTCGAAGTTCGCTAAGGAATGTCATTTTGACCAGTACATTCGTTTAGGCCACGGTGAAGAATTGGCAGGGGCTCGTCAGCGTCCTGGTCTCCTCTGTGATATTTTTGAATCTTTTGTGGGCGCATTGTATTTAGATCAAGGTCGTCCAGCAGTGGAAAAGTTTGTTCGGCGGGTCATTTTCCCCAAGTTGGACATGGGTTGGTTTGACCATGCGGTTGATGCGAAGACTAGTTTGCAAGAATTCTTGCAACGCAATGGTGATGTCAAGATTGAATACCACCTGCTTTCTGAATCTGGTACGGAAAATGAACCAGTTTTCAAAGTTAATGTTTCCGCTAATGACAAAGTAATCGGTGAAGGGGTTGGCTCTTCGAAGAAGCATGCTGAAATGCAAGCTGCGGTTCAAGCTCTTCATAAATTACGGGCCCAACAAAACTAATAACGAGTGGTTAACGAATGCAATTATTATCTTTAACAATTGATGGTTTTAAGTCTTTTGCCCAAAAGACAACAATTAAATTCAAACCAGGGATGACCGGCATTGTGGGTCCTAACGGGTCTGGTAAGAGTAACATCATCGAAGCAATTCGCTGGGTAATGGGTGAACAATCAGCCCACCAATTACGTGGTGATAAGATGGCAGACGTGATTTTCTCTGGTTCAAGCTCGCGGGCACCACTGAACCGGGCGTTAGTTTCGATTACTTTTGATAATAGTGACCACTATCTGGCTAGTGATTATACCGAATTAACGATCACCAGAAAGCTGTACCGGAATGGTGATAGTGAGTACCTTGTCAATGATCAGCCGGTCCGCTTGAAAGACATTGTGGACCTATTTATTGATTCTGGTCTTGGTCGGGAATCATTCTCAATTATTTCTCAGGGTCGGATTGAATCCATCTTTAACGGAAAACCACTTGATCGGCGAGCCATTATTGAAACGGTTGCCGGAGTGGCTAAATACAAAAAAAACAAGGATGCCGCTGAGAAAAAGTTAGCGACGACCATGGATAATCTTCACCGGGTTAGCGATATTGTCAGTGAATTAAAGTCCCAGATGGAACCATTAGCCGACGAAAGTGCCCTGGCGGAGGATTACCTGGAACAAAAGGGCCAATTCGACTTGCTAGATCGGACCCAAACTGTTCGGTCGTACGATCAACACCATGACCAGCTGACCAAACTAACCAAGCAATTAGCTGATAAGAAGCAGTTGGAAGAAAAGTATAATCGCGAAGTCACAGTGTCTAACCAGGAACTTCTTAAGTTCAAGCAACGCCAACAACTGCTTCAGGGAACAAAGGACCAGTTGCAGTCCAATATTCTAGAACACACGGAAACCATTGCTAAGCTAAAAAACCAGCAGTCTGTGGCATCCGTTCGTAAAGAACAGCAGGAGGCGGAGCAACAGCGGTTGACTGACCAATTAGCAGCCCTCCAAGAGCGACGGGACCAACTCCAGCGCCAACTTGCCGATGCTAAGCAGGCGGTTAATAAACAAAAGGCCGCCATTGCTGACCATGAAAAAGAACTGACGGCTGCTCAGCAAATGACGGGTGAGGAGCGAATTGCGCAATTAACTGATCAGTTGAAACAAAAGCGGTCCCACCAAGTGGAATTAATGCAGACGATTACTAACCTGCAGAACCAGCAAAACTTCCTTAAGACGAACCATGAGCAAGCTCTTCACAGTCAACAGCAAAGTGCAGATGAAAGTAAGCAGTTGACGGCCCGCCTGAAAGCAGCCCGTGATAATGCACAAGCGGCGCAAGCCAAGGCTGACCAGGCGGAAAAGGCTGCCAAGCAACTGGGGACGCAACTGACAGAAAGCAACCAGCGGCGCAGCCAGTTACAACAACAATACAGTGATGCTCAGCGAAAGTGGTATCAAGCGTTGGGGGATGTCCATTCGACTCAATCGCGAATTAAGAACTATCAATCAATGCAAGATGCCTACGCGGGTTATTACCAGGGCGTTCAGTTTGTTCTTAAAAACCGGTCCCGGTTTCCAGGATTGGCAGGGGCCGTTAATGAACTTTTGACGGTGCCTAAACGTTATACGACGGCGATTGAAACTGTGCTGGGGAGCCAACTGCAACAATTGGTTGTCGACACTCAGACTACTGGTAAAGATATTATCCACGCCCTTGTTCGTCATCGTGCTGGACGGGTTACAATTCTACCGTTAGATTCGCTCAGCCAACGGCGTTCTAGTAATGTCTTTCAGCAACTATCGACAATGGTCGGTTATCTTGGCCGGGCGGCAGACCTGATTAAGTTTGCTCCGCGTTACCAGATTATCGTTGAACACCTGCTTGGCAATACGGTGGTTGCCGATAACCTGGACAATGCGACGGCTATTGCGCGAGCTGGTCATCATTATGTCCGGGTAGTTACCCTTGACGGTCAGTTGATTAACGCTTCTGGCTCCATGACTGGTGGGGCTAACCGTCACCAGAGAATGGGCTTGCTGTCCCAAAAGCAGTTAGCTGACCAATTGGAAGCCACGTTGAAGGAACAACAGACGACTGCTTCTCAGTTAGAACAAGAGGTCGCTAAATTACATCGCGCTCAGTCAGCCAATGATCAGGTTAACCAGCAACTGCAGAGAAAATATACTGCTCAACAGGCTGATATGCATGCTATTCAAAGTAAGTTGCAGATTGCAACCAGTCAGGTGCAAACCCTCGAACGACAATTGAAGGCTGTCGAAGAACAAGCTGCTCAACAACAATCGCAACACGCTGATTATGAGGAGCAGGTCCAGTCCCTGGTTAAACAAGCTGATAATGCACAAGCTGAATTTGACCAGAGCAAGGATCAAATTGCTCACATGGAGCAACAGATTCAGGAATTGCAAACGAACGCATCAGCCCAAAATGAGCAGTTACATCAGATGCAAGAATGGCTAGCGGTGGCTAAGGAACGGTTGCAACAACTTCAGCAGCACTCCCAAGAATTACACCATCAAGATGGTGATTTGGCAGTTAATGTTGATCATCTGCAAGAACAATTAGCTCAACTCAAGACGGCCTTGAATAACCACCAGGCTGATAACCAGTCGGCGGCAACCGTTTTGGCAACAACAGAGGAACAACTTCAGTCTGCTAAGAAAGCTTTACATGAAAATGGTTCTGAACTGGCCAAGCTGACAGCTAAGTTAACCGCTGCCGAAGACCACCATGACCGCTTAGTAGGGTTGCAACGGGCTACCTTAAATGACGTAAACGACGTCAATTCGCAAAAGGTCAAGTGTGAAGCCAAGATGGACAACCAACTCAACCATTTGAGTGAGCAGTATTCCATGACCATCGATGAAGCTCGTCAGAAGTTATCTGATCTGCCGGATGATCAATTAAAGATCAAGCTCAAATTACTCAAGCGGGGCCTGGCCGACCTTGGTGAAGTTAATACTGGTGCGATCGAGGAATACAAACGGGTGAAGGAACGTTATGACTTCTTGACTGGTCAGCAAAACGACTTGTTGGCCTCACGGGAACAATTACGGACCACCATGAACGAGATGGATGACCAGGTGAAGGACCGCTTCTCAACGACTTTCAAGAAGGTTTCGAAGGCTTTCAACGAAACGTTTCAGCAGATCTTTGCTGGTGGGCAGGCAAAGTTAGTCCTCACCGATCCAGACGATTTTTTAACCTCTGGGGTGGACATTATGGCCCAGCCGCCTGGTAAAAAGAACCAGCGGATGAGTCTCCTCTCTGGTGGTGAAAAGGCACTGACGGCGATTACCCTTCTTTTTGCCATCCTGAAGGTGCGCCCAGTACCGTTTGCTATCCTAGATGAACCAGAAGCAGCCCTGGATGAGGTCAATGTCCAGCGGTTTGCTAATTACCTCAGCCACTTTGGGACGGATGGCCCACAATTTATCGTGATCACTCACCGGAAGGGAACCATGATGAATGCCAACGTTCTGTATGGTGTCACTATGCAGGAGTCCGGAGTTTCCCGGATGGTCTCCGTCGATGTGGTTGATGCTTTGGAAAATGAAGACCAAGATTAACATGAAAGAAGGCGTAATCAATGGGATTATTTGATATTTTTCGTCGTCATCGCAAAGCACCAGAAGAAAGTTCACAAACTAGTAGCGAATCGACTAGCAATAGCACGTCATTAATGAACTCAGTTTCTGAGGCTGGTAGTGCTAGTCAAACCTCCACGACTGAATCAACCAGTCATTCCACTATGATGAGCGAAGCGGTAACTAGTACCGCTAGTGAGGAAACGTCGCAGTCACTTTCGACTTCCGTGTCAACCTCCGCATCTGTTGCTGCCAGTGTTGAAGAATCTGTGTCATCAACCAGTCAAGTAGAATCATCACTGTCGACTTCACCAGATGATCATGAAGCACCAGTTGAAGAAACTACCACAACTGCTAATGAAGAAGAAAATTCAACTGATGAGAGCGAAAATAAGTATGACCGCGGTCTGGAGAAGTCACGAACGGGTTTTGGCGCTCGGTTGAACCGTTTCTTGGCCAACTTCCGGCACGTTGACGAGGACTTCTTCGATGACCTGGAAGATATGTTGATTGAATCTGATGTTGGCTTTGACATGGCGATGAAACTTTCAGACGAATTACGAGAAGAAGTTAAGCTACAAAACGCCAAGAGTAAGCAGGAAGTTTCTAACGTCATTATTGAAAAAATGGTTGATCTGTACGAACAAGCTGGTGAAGGTGAGAACCCTAACCTGAACTTCGCTAAGGAAGGGCCAACCGTGATCATGTTTGTTGGTGTCAATGGTGCTGGTAAGACAACCACCATTGGTAAGATGGCGGCCCTCTTTAAGCATCAGGGCAAGAAAGTTTTATTGGCGGCGGCCGATACTTTCCGTGCTGGAGCAACTGAGCAGCTCGATGTTTGGGCTAAACGTGATGGTGTTGATATTGTGACCGGACCAGAAAATGGTGATCCGGCAGCGGTTGTTTTTGATGCTGTCCAAAAGGCTAAGAACCAGCATTATGATATTCTATTTGTTGACACAGCTGGTCGTCTGCAGAACAAGGTTAACCTGATGAAGGAATTGGCCAAGATGAAGCGGATTTTGACCCGTGAAATTCCGGATGCTCCGCATGAAGTGCTGTTAGTACTGGATGCCACTACTGGACAGAATGCACTGAACCAGGCGAAAATGTTCAAAGAAAGTACGGATGTGACGGGAATTGTCCTCACCAAGCTTGATGGAACGGCCCGTGGGGGGATTGTTCTTGCTATCCGCAACGAACTTCACCTGCCAGTTAAGTATGTTGGCCTGGGTGAAAAGGTTACTGACCTGCAGAAGTTCAATGCAAGTGAATTTGTTTATGGCTTGTTCCATGGGTTAGTCGATGTTGATTAGGTGGTGAACCGGATGGAAATCGAAAAAAACGAGCGAATCAACTCGCTATTTGAGTTTTACCAACCATTACTGACCGCTAAACAAAATCAATATCTTGAGTTGTATTATGCTGATGACTATTCCTTAGGTGAAATTGCGGAAAACTTTCATGTTAGTCGTCAGGCCGTGTACGACAATATTAAACGAACTGAAAAAATTCTCGAAGATTACGAGGCCAAGTTACACTTAGATGCAGAATTTCGAGCTCGTAATCGGCAAGCTGACGAGATTCAACAATACGTCAAAAAACACTATCCAAATGATGCCCAGCTGAATGAATTAGTGGGTCATTTGGAGAGCTTGGAGGAAGAATAAATGGCATTTGAAGGATTAACCGATCGTCTGCAAAAGGCGATGGAAAAACTGCGGCGGAAGCCCAAGGTTACCGAAGCGGATCTCCGCGAAACTATGCGGGAGATCCGTCTGGCCTTGCTCGAAGCCGATGTAAACTTTACGGTCGTTAAGGACTTTGTTAAGAAGGTCCGTGAAAAGGCTGCCGGGGCAGAGGTACTGAAGGGCTTAAACCCCGCTCAGCAAATTGTGAAGATCGTTAATGATGAATTGACGGCTTTGATGGGTGAAGAAGCGGTACCGTTGAACAAAGCTGCCCATATTCCGACTGTTATTATGATGGTTGGTCTTCAAGGGGCCGGTAAAACGACGACAGCCGGAAAATTAGCCCTGCGCCTAAAAGACGAAGAAAAAGCGCGTCCAATGTTCATTGCGGCCGATGTCTACCGGCCCGCTGCCATCACCCAGTTGCAACAAGTTGCTGACCAGATTGACGTACCGGTCTTTGAAAAGGGGACTGACGAAGATCCTGTGGAAATTGTTCGGCAGGGGATGGAAGTTGCTAAGCAGAACCATAATGATTACGTCATTATCGATACTGCTGGTCGTCTGCAAATTGACGAACAATTAATGGATGAATTGGCCAACATCAAGCAGTTGGTTCATCCAGATGAAATCCTGCTGGTCATTGATTCTATGACCGGTCAAAATGCGGTAAATACGGCCCAAGGGTTTGACGATAAACTTGATATCACCGGAGTTGTTCTGACTAAGCTGGATGGTGATACCCGTGGTGGTGCCGCTATGTCAATTCGGGCAGTCACCGGTAAGCCAATTAAGTTTGTCGGTGAAGGGGAAAAGATGTCTGACTTAGACGTCTTCCACCCTGACCGGATGGCTTCCCGGATCTTGGGAATGGGCGACATGATGACCCTGATCGAAAAGGCCCAAAAGGACTTCGATGAGGAACAAGCCCAAGCCACCATGGATAAGATGCGGGAAAATACCTTTGATTTTAATGACTTTCTCGCCCAGATGGACCAGGTTACCAAGATGGGTCCGCTGGAAAACATTATTAAAATGATGCCAGGGATGGCTAATAACCCGGCACTGAAGAACTTGAATATTGATCCTAAGCAAATGGACCATATCCGGGCAATTATCCTGTCAATGACACCAGAAGAACGGGAAAATCCAGATTTGATGAATCCGTCTCGTCGTCGGCGGTTAGCTGCCGGTGCTGGTCGGCCAATTGTTGAGGTTAATCGGATGATCAAGCAGTTCAACCAAATGCGGAAGATGATGAAGCAGGTTACAAATGGTAACATGAGTGGAATGCAGAACCTATTCGGTGGTCAAATGCCTGGTGGTCGGATGGGACAGATGGCAATGAACCGGATGGCCCGGAAGATGAAGAAGGATAAGCAGAAGCGGATCAAGAAACTACGGAAGCTGCGGAAAAAGAAGTAAAGTGTTTGGTTAAAAAACTTTCCGCGGATAAAATTTATACGATAATTTACAGCCAGCAAGGATAGCGTTGGTTCTGAAACCTGATTAACAATTAAATACACAACAAAGACTGACTAGTCTACTTTTATCAGTGCTTTATTTAAAATCACTGTTAGATTCTGACTAATCAGTCTTTTATATTTACCATTATTGCAAAATAAATGAAACTTTCTTAATAAATAGATTAATGAAATGAAAATGAACAGAGTTAGTTAATGACGTCAACTAAGTGGCCTAAAGTGGGGTTTACTTACGGATTAATTTGATACTAACGTCCTTTATCAATTGATTAATCAAATCCCCATAATCTTGTTATTAATATAACAAAGGCTTACAATTGTCTCTGAATAGCATTGGATAATAAACCATTTAAAAATTATCCAGCTTTGTTCTGAAAATGGAGTGATAAATATGTTATCAAAAAATAATCGTCAATCATTGCTAAAGGAGGATAGAAAATTACATTACGGTTTGCGTAAACTTAGTGTTGGTGTCGCTTCAGTATTATTATCAACCACTGTCTATTTGGGGGTTAGTCAGGGGCGAATTCTTGCTGATACGCAGATAGATCAAAATAGTCCTGTTCCTGTTAAGGAAGCACCGACTGTTCCTTCTCAATCGGTACAGACGCAAACAATTAACGTTAACGCTAACCATAATAATTCCAATACCCAAGCCTATTCACCACAACAATACGGAGTAGTTGCAGCCCAACAGAACGTTGATCAAGCTGAATCTGCTAACGTGCAGGCAACATTGCCGGATTCCGCTAACACAAATGCAGATGGGCAGAAGGTGATGGCAAAAAATAATACCGTACTAGTAAAGGTTACCTATCATAATGACCTGCTTAATGCGGAGCAACCTATCACCATTGTCATTTCTGATCCTTCCTGGCAAGTTTATGGATGGGAAAAGGATGATGTTCGAACATTAGGAACCGCTTTTAACAGCAAAAATAATGGTGACGGAACATTTACCGTTACGCCTACCTCCACTAGGGATACCTCAGCTGATTTTACACTAGGCTTTACTCTGCAATATGGAAATAATGTCACGACCAATACTCAGGTTCCACTAACCATCACCATCAAGCGTGGTAATACCATGGTTAATACGAAAACATTTAAGCCAATTATTATTCCGTATACTGATAAGGTTGACCGAGCTGAAATCGCCCATGGTTGGGCAAGTAAGGATACTAAATCAGTTAATAAGAATGATGATAATTTACATGACATTCTTGAAGGAACTGCTGCCACTAAAGCTGGTGCCAATCGGCTCGCCATGCAATACATGGTCGAATGGAACTATGGCAGAGCAGGCAATACTAGTTCAACAATCCTTGCTCCACTGCAAACAGCTAACTTTACTGCTAAATTCAGTGCGGGTCAGACCTTGATACCTGACACTATCAAGGTTTTCAGAGTTTATCAACCGGATGCCGTGAATAGGGATGGTAGCCGGAAGGATATTAATGATACTTATAAAGATATTGCTAAGTATGAAAATGGCCAATGGATTTATGAAGATACGGCATTTGAGCAATTTCTTAAAGACCATTTGACAGTTACCACTACCACTAAGAATAACTCCAGTACGAAGGACCTAAGCTGGACAGAATATCAAAGTGAGTTAAACACATCCAAGAAAAATGGAACTGAACCACCGTTGGTAAACGGGATTCACTTTGATGAAAAGGACATGGCGCATGTTCATGTTACGACTGATCCCGCAGGTCAAACTCACGATTTTGCTCATAATGTGGGTGATAATAGTGATAAGACGGTAGCTGCACCCCACAGTACATTCTTCATTCAAATGGACACACTTCTTGACGCTAATATGCCAGCAGCGTGGACGCAGCCAGGTCAAGGGCCTGCAATCATTTATAATCCTGTTTCAGGAGACTTTAATGGTATCGGTACTAAAAAGGCCAGTTCAGTTTCTCCTGTTTTCCTAAATGGTGGAAACGGATTTACTCATGATATTAACTATGTTGCTACTTTGCACTTTGCGGATGTCACTAACAAAAATCAGATTGTTTCCTTAGATAGTGGGCATGGTGTGAGCCCGTTAAATGGTGATGGTGAAAACAATGCTGAGAGTGACACGAAGATTACCTTTAAGGATGCTCAGGACGAGATTAAAAACCTAAGTAAAGCTGGCTATATTTTTGTCGGCGCCTCACACGGGACTAAGACCAGTGGCAAATATATTTCATCTGACTTGTATGATGCTTCATCATCTCATCAATATGATGGTGATAAATACGGAACCTATGGTAATCCTGATTACAATGAACACCATAATGATAAGTATGCATTCGTTCATTCATTTACTTTAAATTTCGTTCATGGTACCAAACAGGCCACCGAGCAGAAAACGATCTCAGAAAATATTAAGTATATTCAAGAGGGCACCAACAAAGAATTGTATCCACAATACAATTCATCCACAGTTACTTTCTCTAGAACAATTACTCGAGATGCTGTCACAAATGCTGTTATTTCAACAACAGAGTGGTCAATTTCTGGTAGTCTTAAAGCCGTTGCTAACCCCAAAATCAATGAATACACAATTGATCCTGCTAAAATTACCGAAAAGCTTGATGGTAATGAAGTTACCTATGCAGCTACGGGTGCCGAAGGAATTGGCTCAATAACCTTTGATCAGTCGCAGATCGCTAGGTTGCCAAATGGCGGTATTATCGAAGTGGTCGTTCCATACATTAAGAACGCAAAACCAGCACAAGAGAATTACCATGCTAAAGTTCATTTTGCTGCCGTTAATCAAGAGAGTAACAAGGTGGAAAAGGACCTTGATAATGATGCCCAGACTCCAAATGGAATTTCTGCAAATGTTGGTCACTCCACTAGTGAGCCGATCACGTTTACTTATGGTACTGTTGAAAGTGCTATTCAAAAACTACAGCAAGAAGGCTATCAATTAATTGGAGTTTCCCAAGGCAACCGGACAGAGGCTGGTACTGAGTATGATGGTTCTAGATATTATCAGGATGGCAATTACCAAGACTTTATGCAAAATAAGGGATATGGTAACTACAGTGCCACTATCACCCCTGAATTTACTTTGAACTTTATTCACGGTACAACACAATCAGTCGAAAATAAGAGTATTTCCGAAACAATCAGCTATATTGATGAAAAGATAGGTAACTCTATCCATGATCCATATACTTCCGATAAGGTAACATTCAGTCGGGTTGTTACTACTGATAAGGTCAATGGACATAAAATCTATTCGGCTTGGAGAATTTCCGGCATTCTCAAAGCAGTTGCCAACCCAAGGATCAACAAGTACACAATTGATCCTACTAAGATTACTGAAAAGCTCGGTGGTAGAGAAGTCACCTACGCAGTTACAGGCGCTACAGAAATTGGCTCCATAACCTTTGACCAATTACAGATTGACGGTTTGCCAAATGACGGTATTATCGAAATCGTCGTTCCATATATTAAAAATGTACAGCCAACGCAGCCAACAGCGCCGACGGAACCAACCACACCGACGCAGCCGACAACGTCGACGAAGCCAACGACGATGTCATCTGAACATTTGTTACCACAAACAGGTTCAATAAGTTCAGAAGGGGTTCTTGCCCTTGGATTGGCTTCATTCTTGTCGTTATTAGGTTTTGGCCTTGGCCACAGAAAAAATAATTAAGCCTGTCAAGAAAAAATACTTTACATTCTTTTTAAAGACTGGTATATTA
>SKER01000139.1_pt1 | contig 98530 bp, 102 predicted proteins | sample 4826961 | NCBI WGS metagenome assembly SKER01 (sample SAMN11008804, study PRJNA524170) | human gut metagenome | biome: Human fecal sample; material: Feces; isolation source: fecal sample from pouch patient p47 | host: Homo sapiens | place: Israel: Tel-Aviv | collected 2016-11-16
AATTGGAGCAGTACAAGGAATAATTCCGATTAACACGGCCACAAGTAGACCAATGGGACAACTTTTTAAGGCACTAACCCACTAAAACTGTATATTTAAAGGCTACCTATGAAAACTTGACAGATACCTTAATTGATATTCTCTTTACGCTTTACAATTTTTTTGTTACAATAATAAAGTTGAAATGGAGACATACTCAAGTGGCTGAAGAGGACGGTTTCGAAAACCGTTAGGCGTGTAAAAGCGTGCAGGGGTTCAAATCCCCTTGTCTCCTTTATCTAAAGTTTTGCTGATGTTCAATAGTTGTTAAAACGTTGATATATCAGCTTTTTTATTTTTAGGTTTACACTATAAAACGTTATTTTTAATCAATTCTGCGGAAAAACTGCGGAAAAGAAATTTTTGCTTGCTGGCATGATAGGCTACTGGTTTTCAGTAGTCTTTTTATTTTGCTTGCGGAAAATTCAGCCATTTTCCTTTTAGGGTGTCTGAATTGTCGGAATTATTGATAAAGTATCTCTGATTAATTGCTAAAAAGGGGATGTTTTAGATAATTTAATTTTTATGATTGTTGATATATCAGCAACCAGTAATAATAGCCCCCCTACCCTAAAATTTTAAAAATTATCGTTTGCACGCAAGGCGATTGAAATGTGTGCGCTCTTTCTGAATTAAAGACGGGGCGGGGGATGATATAATTAATATGTTTGATATTATTCACAGGGCGTTCTCACAGTAGAGCGTCTTTTTTAGTGCAATCAATTAGTTATCAGTGCAAAACCTTCTTAAATTGCACCGTAAATAAAAAGGCAACTAACATATTTCGTTAGCTGTCCTCTTTAGGGTAAATAAAATCATGTGATATAATTATTTTGTTATACATATATCTCAAGGGCGCTCTCACGGTAGAGCGTCTTTTTTTGTTGGAATTTATCGTGCAAAAAAGTCGATGTGCGTTCCCAAAGTATCAATAAACTAACCCCCGTTGAAAGAAAACGGGGGCTTTTTTAGTATGTCCTATTTTGATAGCAAAAGAGGGGCATTTATTGCGCTTTCTTGCTTCTTGTTTTGGCGTTAAATGTGATTATATCAACGATTACAGCTAATCACTCATACGCAATAACAATTAACTACGAATTGACTAAGAAAGTATGGTTTTGTGAGGTTCTAGTGTCTGTACTTAATAACCAGTAAAGCAATGATAAGCACGGCAATAACCGCTATTAGTTCATACAACCAATAGGTACTATCAAAGAATAGAATCATGTTATCAACTCCAATCTAACTACGAAACTACAAACAAGGTTAGCATTTGTTAGCATTCTTTTAACTACAAACATCCCCGATATTGTACAATTTTTGGTAATAAATAATTATCTTAAATACTGTTATATCAACGTTTTAGATAGATTGATAAATTGTACATTGCATGGAACATTTATTGCTTAATTATTCCGATATTTTTGTACGCTGTTGTTACCTTATTGCCGTAATAGCCTGCATAAAAGCGATGGTGCTTCTGATATACAAACCCTAATAGTTCCATGTTCTTCTTAAACTGTCGGTTAGTTAATGGCGTTAATACTTGTTGTTGGCAATAATCTAAATAGCAATTGTAAGCCGTACGGCAAGCGGTATATAAACGCCTGTCTTTATTGACGTTCTCAGAAAATACAAAATTAACGACGGTTGGGTCTGCTTTGTCTTTATTTCTAACTCTGAAATGATAATCTTTCTTACTGTCAGCCATCCACTGTGCTAATGATCGCTTACTAAATACATACCTACCACGATACCAACTCATTTAGAATCATCTCCATTTTTCTATATGCTCTAATTTTCGTTTTAAAGCCGTCTGAGCCGTTTTAACTCATAAATGAATAATTATATTAAACAGACACTATCGGCTTTAAAACTGCTGATTATTTTTAAATAAGCAGGGTTCTAATTTAATACGTTATATATTTTCCGACTGTCGAGTTTTTGACAGTTAATTTTCGTGGCTGAATTTTAAGCCACCAAATTTTAGATAATATTCTCGTGTACTGTAAGGCGTTTTAAGAAGTTTTAACTAAAAGATGATGATTTACCCTAAAAAGTAATTAACGATAAATAGCGACGGTCTGGGTGTGGCTCTCTGGAAAATAAACGGGTGTTTAAGCATAACCTCTCCGCTAATCCAATATCTTTCACTTTTCCGACGAAAATTACTTTTGAAATTAATCAAAATGTATAAATAGCAACTAAAATCAGCTTTATATTTCCGTCGCTTGCTTTTTCGTCCAATCGGTAATGAAAAATTACAGTTGAGCTATTGATATATCAGCGTTTGGGCTAGTAAAGCATTGTACGCTTTTTGTTTCCTTTTCCGCTTAATAAACTTAGTTAAATCATTCTAATACATTGATAAAACGTGCTGTTTGGCTGTTTGAGCATTAAGCGGTTATTTGTTTCCTTTTCCGCCGAATAAATTAAATCATCCCCCGATTATCGTTGATATAACAGTAATTGGGGGATGTTTATTTTCATCGCTCTAGTTGATCGTATTCGTCCAATTTTTCATTAATTGAGTAGTTACTGAAATAGCTATCAATTAACTTCTTCTTAGTTTCCCTATTCTTGCCTGTACTATGTGAGTAATCATCAATAACGGCTTTAAGGTGATTAACTATCTGCCCCTCAAGTTGTTGTGCCTCTTTGAGCTTTTTATTGTACTTGGTAACAAGTTGCTTATTTTGCTCTAGCAGGGTAGGAACATGGTGTTTAATTATACCTATGTCGTCCAGTATTGTTTTATGAACGAACGGTATTTTGATTAGGCTCTTATTCAATTGTGCTTCATTCTCTGCAATTTGTTTGTCTAGTTCCTTAATCTGGGTCAGCTTGATGTTGTTAGTATCAAGCCCCAGTACAACGCTAGACAGATGATCTTCAATTTCTTCACGGTTCATAGTAATTACCTCTTTTTATAGTCCGACTAATCTGTCATTACTTTTAAGGGTGCCTAATCTGCCCAAACTGCTTCAAATATTTATTAGCTAATTTATCTTTTGCTTCGCTTTCCTCACTATTGCTTCTTAGGTAATCGTTTCTGATAGCTTCTAATTGCTTATGAAGCGAACTAGAAAGTTTCTTGGCTTTTATTAGCTTTCGATTGTATTTAATTATTAAGTGCCTGTTTTGTTTGAGCAGGGTAGGCGTTTGATGTTTGAAAATACCTAGACCATCAACAAAGTACAGGTGGGTAAATGGTATCTTGATTAAGCTATCGTTTAATTGCTTTTCGTTGGCTTGGATTAGGCTGTCTAATTGTTTAATATCACTCATCAATTTAGTATAGGTTTCATATCCAGTGCAAAAGTTAGAAAGGCTTTTCTCAAATTCTGTTAGGTTCATGAATGTATCACCTCTGCGTCTTAATCATTACTAGAGGATCGTTCCAATGTTTGCTTGGTGTATTCGGGTAGGTGCTGTATTAATAGCTTGGCTAATGATTGTTCGTTTTGATATTGTGGCATTTGATTAGCAACGTTCATAATGTTATCAATTCCTAATTGGATGTCCTCAATTTCATAGCCGTTATGGATTAACATATCAAAAACATTAGCAAGTCTTTTATTATCTTTGGGGATGTCAGTAGTTGATATACCGTTTAAATAGTTGAATAGGCTGTTAATAGTGTCTTGGTTGGCTCCACTATCTACTGCACTGTTTCCTTTATTCTCTGTAGTAGCATTATTCTCTATAGAGGAAGCAGAACTGCCGTCGTTAAGAAGAGTTTCCCCCATACCCCCATTAGAAGAACTATTTATATACTTGTAGTTATTTTCTTTATTTATCTTTTCTTTGCTGTTCTGAGCTGTACTGTCCTGTTCTAGTCTACTCTTATCTATACTATTCTTATCTACTCTATTCTTATCTGGGGACGGACAAGTACCGTCCTTGTACTGTACTTGTACTGTACTTGTACTGTCCTTGTCCTGTACCTCTTGTAAATGCTGTTGTATCAAGGGGTTAAAGTCTTTGATATTCTTAGGTCGTCCTTTAGTAACCCAACTATCAGCACTGGAGAAAACACTGGGATCATTTTTGTTTAATGTATATGAATAATCGGTTCTTAAATACAATTGACTACGGATATTGAGATAAATAGTAGGCGAGTATAACTTCTCTCTAATGGTTTCAATACCGTTCCAGTTAGTAATTACTCTAATTTCATCATTACCGCTAATAGCAATAATTAAGCCTTTTTCTTCGAGTTCTGTATAATTTTTATTAGTTGCATTTAAAACACTATCAATCATAATTGAACGCTTCACAATTCCATCATCATCAGCAAACATTAATAAATACAAGTACAGTGATTTACTATCATTGCTAAGAGTTAGAAATTTATTATCCATCAACAGACTTTTACTCAGCATTCTTCTTTCTGCCATTACTTACATACCTCCATATTCTTATAGCTTAATTGACCATCAACAAATAGCTTTGTTAAAGCGATAAGGCGTTTAAGCATTTCAACATCGTTATTTGTGACTTGTTCAATGCGTTCAACAATCTTTTGGCGTTCTCGCTCTTTCTTTTTGTTGTGTGATAAATAGTCATGATTGTTAATTGACTTCATGATGAAATAAAGGCGAGTGGTGTTTTTATCATCGTTGTTCGTTAGCAAGGACAACTTAGAGTAAAGGTCACCATTAAACCCGTCTAAGTAAACTAAAAAGGTGTGAACTTGCTTAATATCGCCCCCAACGAACTTACTAATACGGGTGGCGAGTTCCGTTGGTTCTTTGGCGTTGTCCGTGTCTTTAAGATATGAATACCACGACAACAAGGCGAGGTAAGTAGTTTTCATGTCCCAACGTTCACGGTGTCCGTCTGGAGCTGTAAGAGTAACTAATTGCATTATTTCTCACCACCTTTGAGTTCAAGAGTTGCTAATTGTTGCAATGCTTCTAAATCATTATCATTTAGGCGCTCTAAACACTCATGTAAAGCGCTGATAATGTCTTGCTGATAATTGACCGTTAAGACTAGGCTAGTTAAATCATTGTGGGTGTAATCATCCTTTAAGCATGGAGTTAAATAATCATTGAGCCTTTCGTGATAATCAATTAGGGATGAAATTAATCCGCTCATGGTTTCGTGGTCTGCTATCAGTTTATCTATGCTTTTAGTCATTACTATTCACCGTCCTTGATTAATTTTTCCGCAACTAATTCAATTTGATTTTGAGCGTTTGCCGTTGCTGTAATTGTAGCAGTAGCCAACGCAAGTAATTTATTTGCTAATCGCTTCGCTTGCCACTTTTTACCTTTGTCAGCACTTGGATATTCAAAGAAAAGATCAATGTCATTTTCTACTAAGTCATTGATTGTCTGCGATAGTCCTAAGATGGTATCGAGGATAGTTCTAACTTCCTCTACCTTGTCACTAGTTTTCTTCATGTTCTTATTCCTCCATTTGGTGGGGATCTTTCCCCGTTTGTGGGGATAATTCCCCGTTTTCATGTGTTGTTATGTTAGAATAAGCAAAGCAACGGGCTTTATCCGTTGTGCTTATTCTTTTGTTGCTGTTAAATGCTAACTACTTTGGTCGGTTGGTAGCATTTGACGGCTTTTTTATTTTGTCGAAACATTATTCTTCACTTTCTAAATCTGCGTTACTGATTGCCTGCGCTCGCTTACTCATCATTGCTATTTGTGAGGTGAGCGGTGCTAAGGCTTGTTGGCGCTCCTCATTATTGGTAATGATGTAATATCCGTTGTTAGGATGTTCATATCTAGCACCAATTGGCTGATGGTGAATTACGATTAAACGATTAATAATTCCTCTAACTCTGCGATTGCTCCATCCAGTGAGTTTCACTAATTCTTTGAGTGGTCGGGGGCGTTCGATCCCTTTAGGCAACAAGTCCAATAGTTGTTGTTCTTCTTTGTCTAGTTGTTTCATCGGCTTCATTCCTTTACTTGATTAACTGAGTGATTAAATTCATTGCTACGAGTACAACAGGAAAGGTAGCAAGGTAAGCCCATAGCCGTTCACTTGGTGCTGTGTCCCAGTAGCTTAATATGTGTTTATCAATAGTTGTTAAAAGCTTCATGATAATAAATCCTCCAATATCCACGCTGGCAAGCTGATATTATTTATTTTTCGTGTTGTTGCATAAACTCATCTAGGGCTTTACGTCTGAAACGACTAACGCCATCAATCTTAATTGTGGGGATGTCATACTTTTTAAGCCAAGCATTGAAGACACCCCGTGACACGCCACAATAGGCGCTAGCTTCTCCCTTGTTTAGATAAGGCGGGAAACTGTTTTTAGTTTGAACATCCTTAATCGCTTTATTGAGTGCATTCCCAATCATTGCTTTGGTTGCTTCCTGTAAATCATTCGGCAACTGCACTTGTAAACTTTCCATGTTATCAACTCCAATCATTAAGCCAATAGCAAAACGCCTTTTACCTCGTCCCACGTCTTATTGAGACCCACAAGACCGATTGCGATATTTTCTAGTTGCTTATATCGTTCTTGCTCTTTGAGTGTTAGGCCATCTAACGCAACTTTGACGTGTCGCTGTTTCTTAATTTGCTGAGCAGTAAGTCCACCAGTAGCACGCTTCAATAAAAGCTGTGTCATATTGCGATAACTCCATTGAGTAACGTGTGGCCAATCCTTGACAGCGTCCATCAAAGACTTACGCTGTGGCTTTTCAATAGCTCGGTTGATCTGTCGTTGATTAAGCTCTTTTCTCATACGGTAGAACTCATGAACAAGGTTTTTCTTGAATTGATTTACCTCTGGTGTGTTATCCAAGTAGGTAATCAGTAAAGTGGCCTGTTGCTCGTTTAGGTGGTAGGTCTTTTGCGGTCGTCCACCTTTTGAACCTTTAAGAGGTTTAGTCATTTCAAATGACAAAACTCCAAAATCTTCTAAGTCCTTTTTGTGGTTATAAATAATTACTTTTACAGAGTGAAGATTATTGCCACTACATTCAGCGATGATTTTATCTGTGGTATACGGTTCTTCATTCAAGCCGTGCATGAAAACTAAATTATTCATTCAAAACATCCCCTTACTTGTCTTGTGTTGCTACTGCGGTACTGTCTTTAATATCTGCTGTAGCGTACTCGTCAATAAGCCAATCACTCAACTTCTTATAAGTTGCTGGCGTTACCTTGCGATGGTTACGCTTAAAGATGTTGTCTAGCGTCCAGCGACTTAAACCGAGTTCACGTCCAAGCGCTACGGTGGATAAATTAAGCTCGCCACGTTTGCGCTTTATTGCTGTTACTTGTTTTTCTGATAAATACATTGGCATTTAATATCACCTCTATTCACATAACTGTGAGTAAATATTAATTCACAATTATGTGAATGTCAACGAAAATGTTCACAGCTTTGTGAAATGATGATATTATTTAATTGAGCAAAGAAGGTGATAATATATGAGTGAGTATTCCTATTATCGTTATAAACATCACAACAGAATTAAAAAATTGAGAAAAGAAAAAGGCCTAACTCTGAAAGAGCTAGGCGAAAAAGTCGGTATGCGGGATAATACGTTAAGCCAATACGAAAATGAAAAGAGAAATCCTAATGATGAAATTTGGGAGAAACTCGCAGAGTTTTTCGATGTAAGTACAAGCTATATTAAAGGATTGAGCTATGAAAGAACTGATCCTTACGAAAGCATAGGTAGAATTCTTAATAAGATTAACTTTAATGATGACAAAGCCAAAAACGATAAAATAAGAGAACAATTATTTGAAGCTTTTGCTATCGTTTTAGATAGTACAGAAGACAAGTTGGCAGATTTAGAAAATCAAATTGATAATATCGACCCAAACTATTATGATCCTTCTGGGGATTTATAGCAGGGTCTTCATGTGTAACGTGCTTCCATAAGTTGTTAGATAGCTGAATATAGTTTCTATATCCACTAGATTGATTTAGAAACATCCCCCACCCCCTAAGAACCAAAATGAGCGCATCACATAGAACAATGCACTTGCTTGAAAATCCGAGATATTTTGTTTTTGGTGATAGGGGGGTATAGCGCATTGCGATGCGTTAAAAAGCGTTAAAAAGCGTTAAAAATTAAACGCAATTCATAACATTTCCCCAGTTTTGGGGAAATCTGCTAAGAATTAAGCCAATGTTCGATCTGCTGAAAATTCAGCTGATTACATCCGTCCAAAATCGGACACATCTTTACTCGGCTCAATTTTGGGGCGAGTACATCCCTTTTTGGTGGCTGAAAATACAGCTACGAAAACTCAAATACATACCTTCAATATTCCATGCTGGCAAGCTGTGCGAAATGAGGTAATTTTATGAGTTATGCAAAGAAAGCAAAAAAGGGTTATTACGGAATAGCAGAATTTAAGGACAAGGACGGAAAACGACACCAAAAATCAGCAGGTTTTTTCAAGTTGAAACGTGAAGCGATTAAATCTGCTCAACAATTAGAGGATAAATACAGCCACGTAAATATTGAGATGCAAGCTGTCACTTTTGCTGATTACTATCAAAATTGGTTTTCAATCTACAAGGAAAATAGTTCTCTGTCTGATATTACTAAAAGCCGTTATCGTACTTTTTCCAAAACGATAGCGGACTACTTCAAAGATACTAAATTAGTTGATATTAAGCGCTCCACCTACCAGCAATTTATTAACTGGTATGGAGTTAATCACGCTTTTAGCAGTGTTTCAAAGTTAAATGGTGCAATTCGTGCTTGTGTTAGTTATGCGATTGATGATGATATTATTACTAAAGACTTTACTCACAACGCCCAGTTGGTCTATAACGAGGACAACCAAACTAAAGTAGAATATCTTACTAATAAAGAGATAAAGTCGCTTAAACAAGCTGTGGTAACGAATTTGAGCCACTATAATACAAGCCGTTATATGATTTTAACGGCAATCTACACAGGGATGAGAAAAAGTGAAATACAGGCGCTTACGTGGAATGATATAGATTTTTTACATTCAACAATTAGCATTTCTAAGTCGTGGGACGATACAAAAAAGGCTTTCAAAACAACTAAAACAGAATCCAGTCAACGAACTATTAAAGTTAATCGTCAACTATTAAATCGTTTAGCTGAATTGAAAGCTAATAATACAACGATGGTTTTTCAAAATGTGTTAGGGACAATCCCAACAAGTAACGCCCTTAACAAATGTCTACGGTCTATTATGAGTGAATGTGGCATTGAAAAGCAAGGTTTTCACTTTCACTCATTGCGACACGTTCATGTTGCCTATCTGTTGAGTAAAGGCGTTGATATATACGCTATTTCTAAGCGATTAGGTCACTCAAATATCACTATTACTCTAAATACTTATTCATATTTGATTGATGAGTACAAGGCCAAAAACGATACATTGATTATTGATAAATTGGCGGAACTCTAAGAATTGCGGAAAAAGTGCGGAAAAATCAACGCTAAGCCTTGATATATCAACACTTTCAAATCCCCTTGTCTCCTTTATCTAAAGTTTTGCTGATATTCAATCGTTGTTAAAACGTTGATATATCAGCTTTTTTATTACACAAAAAAGGACACCTATTAAGTGCCCCAATCTGTCTTGAACTAATCTTAGGTTATTTAGTTTTATTGATTAGCAATATCGTATGTAGTTTTGCCATCTTTGGCCGTATACAACGCCTGACTAGAATCACTTGGATTCATAATACTAATTGAATATCCTTCACCTAATGCTTTTTCTACTTGCCCTGAATTGCTTTTAATCGACTTAGTTAAGTTAGGCCAGCCCATTTGTTCAGCCTGACTTGGATCTTGCGCTAAAGCTTTCAATGCTTCAACCGTATTATCATCAGTTGGCGTGATCTGGAATGTCTTACTATCTTCGTTATAATCAACTGAACCTAATTTTGAATAACCCTTTTGCATTTGACGCAAAACAGCCATTGTCTTACTTTCTTGTTGCGCTTCATTTGCACTTGAATTGCCAATCGCTAATCCATTTGAAAATGATGAAAAACTACTGGACCGCGCCACTTGTGAAGATGAAGTACTTTGGCTTGAGCTAGCAGAATTATTATGATGAAAATAAGGTAAATTAATCACACCATAAACAATTGCGATAATACTCAATACTACAATAATTGTCCCGCTTTTCCATTCACGATACTGTTGCCATGAATTAGCAAGATAAAAACCACCCAAAATCAAAAATAAGGCTCCCATTATTACTAAGAAAATCATAAATTAACTGGCTCCTTTTTATCAACGTAATGTTATTGTCCCGCATTCATTTTATATATACAACTATAATTTAAAAAGAAAAAAGGCTAGTATCCCCAGCCTCCTCCTAATTAAAATTCCATTAATGCCTTCATATCGTAATCTTTAAGCTTATCGCGACCATGAAGATCTTTTAATTCGATTAAGAATGCACAGCCAACAACAATACCACCCATTTGTTCAACCATATCAATTGTTGCAGAGATTGTTCCACCTGTAGCTAAGAGATCATCCACAACAAGAACCCGTTGTCCCGGTTTAATTGCATCGGCTTCCATTTGCAAGGTAGCTGTTCCGTATTCTAAGTCATAAGATGCACTAATTGCTTTTCTTGGCAACTTACCCTTTTTACGTGCTGGAGCAAATCCAACACCCAGTTCGCGAGCAATAGGACACCCAACAATAAAACCTCGCGCTTCTGGTCCTACTACCATATCTACCTTTTTATCCTTAGCATAATCAACTAATTCGTCAGTAGCTTGCTTAAAGGCAGCCCCATCAGCCATTAATGGCAAAATATCTCGAAAGATAATACCCTTTTCTGGATAATCAGGAACACTAGCTACGTATTTATAAAGGTCTAAAGCCATGAGATAAATAGTCTCCTTATTCTAAATTTAAATATTTCAATAACCAGTTAGCAACCGTTGCAGCATCATTAAAAAGCAACTGTTGTTCAACTTTATATTGTGCTAATTGTTTTTGATAACGTTTAGTTTGCGTTAAATCAGTCTTATTAGTTGACTCATTAAACTTTAACACATCATCTTTTATTGTAACAAATCCTGCTTCAGAAAACACTTGAATCATTAGATTTAATCGATCCATATTAATCTTTAAATGATTGCTAACTGCTTTAGCTTGCATGGGCCATTTTAATTCTTTTTGCCTATAAATAAATCGATAAAGCTGTGCAAAATCATTCCGTGTTGGAAGCCCAGCTAAATAGGCACTTTTTCGCTGATACAGTAATAAGCGAATAGTTGCTGGTTCTCCTTCATCCTCTGCAAAAATCCGTTTTAGCATTTCTTCACTAGATGGGCAGTCAACCAGCGTTACTTGTTGACCAGAAAAATCAGTCTTAATTGCTTCTTCGATCGATAAAGTATAGCCAGGAGCCACATGGGGAGTAATATTTTCTCGCAATCTTGGCTCTCTTACAATGTAATAATCTGAAGAACTAAAAAGCTGAGGAGTTAGTTTATTCGTTCGTTCATCAATAATTACCGTTCCATTAATTTGGAGATCTTCTAACATCAGTTGGACACTTTTTTTACCACGCCACTCATTAAGACTAACTTTAACGGCTAAATTAATTTGTCCGGTTGGCGCGGATAATAGTGTTGCCAAATTTCCTTGACCAAAAGCGACGACTGTTAGATTTTTTTTATCACTTACAATCGAAAATTTTAAATGCTGGTGTTCCTGTCCCATTGTTTTGACATCGACAACTTTAACGTTATTTAATTCAAAAACCGGTTCCATATTTCCTGGACCAAATGGAGCAACCCGTTGAATATCGTTATATAACTGTTGGGTAACATCAGCTGGTACAAGTTTCATTGCGATTGGAAGAGGTTGCTTTACCGTTGGATCAAATTTTTGTTTGACTGCTTCTTCTTCCAAGGCTATTTGCAGAGGTACAATATTTTTCTGATCAAAAGAAAGACCACAAGCAGCAGGGTGCCCACCAAATGTTATAAATAGTTCACGATGAGCCTCCAAGGCATTGAACAAATTAAAACTGTCAATGCTTCTACCAGATCCTTTTATTAAGGTCGGATTATTTTGATCAGTTGATGCCACAATTGTTGGCTTTCCGGTCTCATTCATAATCCGACTGGCAACAATTCCTAATACACCTTGATGCCAACCTTTCCCAACAATTAATAAGGTCCTTTTCTGCTGGTTAGCTGAGCTATTAGCCTGTTTTTCTGCTTCTTTCATAATCTCAGCAACTAGGTTCTGACGTTCTTTATTAGCCTGATCGACCTCTTTAGCTAATTTTTGTGATTCATTCTCATCTAAACTCGTCAGCAGCTTAACTCCATCATTAGCATCAGCAATTCGGCCAAGCGCATTTAGCCGTGGTGCAATTCCAAATCCAATATCCTGATCAGTTAGATTGTTAGCTTTAATATCAGCTAATTTCATTAAAGCCGCTAATCCTGGACGCATCCCCTGTCGTAATTGCTGAATGCCATAGGAAATTAACGCATGATTTTCGTCCGTAACGTTTACTACATCAGCTATTTCACCAATTGCAACTAAGTCCAGTTCTTCAACAGGAAACTCACCAGTTAAAGCCCAAGCCACCTTAAATGCAACACCAACGCCTGACAAATCAGGAAAAGGATAATTACTACCAGGATAACGAGGGTGAACGATCGCAACCGCATTAGGCAAGTCAGCAGGCAACTCATGGTGGTCAGTAATTACAACATCTACTCCTGCTGCTATTACCTTATCGATAACATTTTTTCCGCTAACGCCATTATCCACCGTAATAAAAAGCTGGGTACCATTATCAATAAGGCGTTGGTAAGCGTCCATGTTAGGCCCATATCCATCTGTAAACCGATTTGGGACATAATAATTAACATTGGCACCGATAGATAATAACGTTTCATACATTAAGGATGTGCTAGTAATTCCATCGGCATCATAATCACCATAAATAGTAATTTGTTCTTGCTTTTCAACTGCCTGCTCAATTCGCTCAACTGCTTTATCCATATCATGCAATAAGGTTGGATCATGGATCTCTTCCATCGATGGTTCAAAGAATTTTTTTGCTTGTTCGGTTGAATCGATTCCTTGCTGAGCTAATAAGGTTGCCAATATTCTAGAAATGCCTAACTCTTTTTCAAGATTATCAACAATTACTGAGGAAGCATTATCGGCAAGTTCCCACTTAAATTTTGCATCAATCATTTAAAATTAACCACCATTTCAACGCCAAAATTAAACAAGAGGCTGGGATAAACTCAGTCTCTTTTATTTTGCCCCTTTCATTTTTTGAAAAGACTGTTAAATTCTGTAATCTCTCGAAAATAAGGGAGCATATTATAAGTTCTTCTTATCCTGTTGGAAATCAAAAAATTTCTTAATTGCCCAGTCACCTAAACCGGGAATAACTTGGTAAGCCCAGCCAAGATAAGCCACATATCCTGGAACATTAATTTCCCTCGTCTTATACCCAACATTATTCCAAATTCGTCCAGCTAAGTCTTCAGGAGAGATAAATATCCATTTTGGTAAATGGGCCCGATACGTATAATCATTATCCGCTTTATCAAAGAAAGGTGTATCAATTGGGCCAGGATTAACTGTCAACACTTGGACACCATAATCAGCAACTTCCATTCGTAAAACGTTATCAAACTGGATTACCCCAGCCTTCGTTGCTGAATATACAGCGCTATTTGGTGTAGGTAATTTACCAGCTAATGAACCCATATTAATAATGGCCCCATACCCTTGATCCATCATTTGTTTAGCTACACACCGACTAATATACATTAAGGCTAAGAGGTTCGTATGTACCATTTTTTCCATTGAGCTGTAAGATTCCTTAACTACGGGAATAAAGTCACCAAGCCCAGCAGAATTAATTAATACATCGATTCCTCCTACTTCATGTTGAACCTTCGAAAGCACATCATCAATCTGATCAGGGTCGGTGACATCCAATTGATAAGCAAATGCTGGCCGACCAGATAAAATTAAACATTTCTTGGCTACCTCTTGCAACTTCTCAAGGTTACGAGAAACAACAACAACAATTGCACCACGACGAGCTGCCTCAAAAGCCAACTCTTTGCCGATTCCACTTGAACCACCAGTAATTAATACAACTTCATTTCGCAGAAAACGTAACGTCTTTACTCTTCTCAGCATTTTTTGCCATCTCTTTTCATTTTTTGAACGGAATATCAATCACATCAAAATCATTAACAACTCGAGTATCAGGAATAATATTACGAACTTGATATGCCAATTGATAGGCTGCTTTACCGGTGTATCGTGCTGAAATATGATTTAACAATAATTTTTTAACACCAGCTTTTTTTGCAATTTCAGCTGCTTGTTTGCTGGTTGAATGATAATAATTGTATGCCATCTTCGTCTCATCTTTAGCAAAAGTACTTTCATGCACTAATACATCCGCATTTTGTGCTAACAAAATTGCATTCTTTGTTTGTCTAGTATCGCCTAAAATTGCAATAATTCGTCCAGGTTGAGGAGTGCCAATAAAGTCATGACCATCTAATACGCGACCATCAGGAAGAGTAACCGTTTTTCCAGCTTTTAGTTGACCGTAAATTGGCCCAGATGGTACTTTTTGTTCTCGTAATTTTTCAACTTGTAATTCTCCTGGATGATCCGCTTCTTCAATCCGGTATCCAAAACAAGCAATTTTGTGATCCAACTTTCGTGCAATCACTCTAAAACCATGATCATTAAATAGTTCCCCGTCATCTGTTATTTCAACAAAATGCAAAGGATAACTGAGGCGTGACTCACTTACTTGCAAAGAAGTCTGAACATACCGCTTTATTCCTATTGGTCCATAGATCGTCAATGGTTCGGTTCCTCCTTGAAAAGAGCGGGAACTTAGTAAACCAGGTAAACCAAAGATATGATCACCATGCAAGTGAGTAATAAAGATTTTTTCTATCTTTCGTGGCCTAATTGTCGTATTGAGAATTTGATGTTGAGTAGCTTCTCCAACATCAAATAACCAAATTGCGTTTCGTTCTTCTAACAACCGCAATGCAACACTTGCTACATTACGTTGCTTACTTGGGGAACCAGCGCCTGTTCCTAAAAATTCAAGTTGCATTTATATTTTTCCTACCTTTGCTACGTATAATTTTATTGAATAAATTCAAAAACAAATTTTTCAATTCTTACAAGATCACCATCTTGTACACCTTTAGCTCTTAACGCGTCATCAACCCCCATATGGCGAAGTTGACGAGCAAAGCGTAATTGACTTTCTTCATGAGTTAAATCAGTCATCTTAAATAACCGAATAAGTTTTTCACCGCCCAATACCCAGGTGCCGTCTTCATCCTTGGTAATGGTAAAGTCCGTCTCATCCTTCTTGTCAGGAGCAGCAGCACGATATTCAGCGACCAATTCTTTATCATGACTCTCACTATCAAATGCGGGTGTCTTATCTAAGAGATCAGCCGTTAATTGCATTAATTGTTGGACACCTTGATGAGTAACCGCTGAAATAGGGAAAATCTCTGGCTGCTTTTCTAAAGTCTTATCTGCTGCCAAATCAGCTTTAAAAGCAGCTAAGTTATCGGCAGAATTTGGCAAATCCATCTTTGTCGCAACTACAATTTGTGGTCGCTTTAATAATTCAGGATCGTAATTAGCAAGTTCCTTATTAATTTGCCAGTAACGTTCAATTGCTTGATGAGGATCTTCACTACTCATATCCACTAGGTGAAGAAGAACGCGGGTACGTTCAATGTGCCGTAAGAACTTCAATCCAAGACCGATACCCTTCGATGCTCCTTCAATTAAACCAGGCATGTCAGCCATCGCAAAATCACGGCCATCTGGTAGCATTACCATTCCGAGATTAGGAGTTAATGTCGTAAATTCATATGCAGCAATTTTAGGCTTAGCACCGGTTACTACTGATAATAAAGTTGACTTTCCAACAGAAGGGAACCCAATTAATCCGACATCAGCAAGCATCTTTAATTCTAATTCTAAGTAATGGTCTTCTCCTGGTTCACCATTTTCAGCAATTTCAGGAGCGGGGTTTTTAGCACTAGCAAAGTGAATGTTGCCGCGACCACCACGGCCACCTTTAGCCACTACTAATTCTTGGCCTTTTTCAACAAGATCACCAATAATCTCGCCGGTATCAAGGTCCCTAACGGTAGTACCTTGGGGAACAGCAATAATTGTATCTTCTGCACTTGGACCAGTCATCTGTTTACTCATTCCATTACCACCGTTTTTAGCTTTAAAAATTCGATGATAACGGAAATCCATTAAAGTCCGTAATCCTTCATCAACTTTTAAAATGATGCTACCACCACGGCCACCATCACCACCAGCGGGGCCACCGTTAGGAACATACTTTTCACGACGAAATGCTACCATTCCATCGCCACCCTTACCTGCATGTACTTCAATTTTTATTTGATCAACAAACATATTCATAATGATTGTCTCCGTTCTTTAGTCTATTATTTAGTATATTTAAAATTTACAAGCCTGTCAAAACTCAATCATGACTACTACCCTTAGCAACCTCAGCATTTTTCTGCAATGAAACCTTGATTAACTGGGCGGTAGGTCGATTAATTCCTAGTGAATGGATTTCATCAACTGAGGCTTGAGCAATTTTGGTAATTGATCCATATTTTTTAAGCAATTTTGTTCGAGTTCGGGGTCCCACTCCCTTAATTTCATCCAAACGCGAGCTTAACGAATGCTTGGTATGAACGCGCCGGTGGAAAGTAATTGCAAACCGGTGAACCTCATCTTGAATGCGTTGAACTAAGTAAAAGCCTTGGCTCCGTGGATTCAAATTAATATGGTGATCATCATCCCCGAACAATAAGTCAGCGGTTTGGTGTTTATCATTCTTTACCATCCCTACTACCGGAATATCGAGACCAAGCTCATTCTCTAAAACATCTTTAGCTGCATCCATCTGAATTTCGCCACCATCCATAAAAATCATATCCGGCATTGGCTTATTCTCTTTTAAGAGACGCGAATACCTCCGTCGAATAACTTCACGGGTACTGGCAGCTTCGTCAGCATGATTAATCACCGTTTTCAATTTATACTTCCGGTAAAAATTTTTAGCTGGTTCTCCATTAACAAATACAACCATTGCACTAACAGGATCAGCCCCCTGAATATGAGAATGATCAAACGCTTCAATCCGGTGACCTTCTGGAAGTCCAAGGGCATCCGTAATCTCTTTCATCGCACCGGTAGTCTTACTTTGGTCCATCTCAAGCAGTCGAAATTTTTCATCTAAAGACAACTGAGCATTTTCATGTGCCATTGCTAAGAGGTCCCGTTTTTCACCACGAACCGGTGTCCGAACTGGTACCCCTAATATTTCACTTATTTCTTTATTGGGAAGGCCCTTAGGAAGAAGAATTTCACGAGGCAAAATATTATTGCGACGATTATAAAACTGGAGAATAAAGCTAGTCATTTCTTCAACTGCCGTATCCACGATTGGAAATAGACGTTTTTCTCGTTTCATCAACCGCGCCTGCCGAATAAAGAAAATTTGAATAGAAAGCCACCCTTTATCCATATAGAAATTAAATAAATCACGAGGGGTTTTATCATTTGAAATAATCTTTTGTTTTTCAACTGTCACTTCAATATAGTGAAGCTGGTCTCGAATTTCAGCAGCTCGTTCAAACTCCATGTTTTCTGCTGCTAGTTGCATCTTTTTGGTTAACTGTCGCTTAACTGTCGCTGTATTTCCACTTAAAAATGACTTAATTTTTTTAATTTGCTCTTCATATTCGCTCTTAGGAACGTCTTTAAAACAAGCTCCTAAACATTGTCCCATATGGTAATACAAACACGGACGGCCTTGATACCCATTACATCGTCTTAATGGATAAACCTTTTGAATAAAATGCATCGTCTCCTCCGCAGCATAGACATTTGGATAAGGGCCAAAATAATATCCACCATCTTTTTTTATTTTACTAACGATCTTAATTTGAGGATCCCGCTCATTTGTTATTTTTATGTAGGGATAACCAGTTCCCTTTTTTAATTTGATATTGAAATAAGGTTGATGTTTTTGAATAAGCGTTATTTCAAGTAAGAACGACTCCTTATTAGTCGAAGTTACAATGGTTTCAAAGTCCGCAACTTCTGAAACCATTTTAGCTACTTTACCGGTGTGGCTACTCTTAAAGTAAGACCGAACCCGATTTTTTAAATTTTTAGCTTTACCAACATAAATTATCTGATCATTAATGTTTTTCATCAGGTAGCAACCTGGCTTGTCAGGTAACAATGCTAGTTTATGTTCTAAATGTTCACTGGCCATCGCAAAATCCCTCCGAAAAATTATCTAACAATATATTATATCTGAAAAATCATCATTAAGGCAAAGAAAGTGTTTAGAAATAATTGTACATTTAGCAAAATTTATGCTAGCATTTTGTCAAATATAAAAAAGGAGCTAAAAAATGGGATTAGTTACTAGAAGAAGCGAACAGCTTGATAAATTATTTGATCAATTTGCGATTGATCCTAAAAAACCAAAAGCAACTAAAAAAAATGACGATAAAAAAGAAAAAGATAGCAAGGATAAAGAAAAGAAATAATGCAAAGGAGGCTGGGAGAAAACTTTTGTTTTCTCCCAGCCTCCACTACTTTTATGAACAATAGTAACGTGGAACTAACTTCGCGTCGCCACAAGGCTCGAGTCTAAGTACGAACGATAATCAGCCCGTGCCGTGCTAATCATCGCCCTAGCTTAGCCAACTGCTTTGTCGAGAAGGCTATTTTCCACTCTCTATTTTTAATCTTGCTTTTTAAAACCAGTCGGATAGCGCTGATTTAATTCCTCAATATTTGCTTTGGCAACCTCTTCAAATGGAATATCGGCCCATTCTGCAATTTGAGATAAATACCATAAGACATCACCCATTTCGTGGATTAGTTCCTTACGATCTAATTTTCGACTACGAAAAGTATAGTTTTTTACTAAATCAACGACTTGTCCTGACTCACCAGCTAATCCTAATGCACAATTTGTTAAAACTTGTTCATTCCCATATAAGGTTCGTTTTGCTGCATTTTGGTATTCATTAAAATCCAACTTAGTTCTTCCCCATTCGCTCTTCAATCCACTGCCAAACATCATCTTTACCCTTTTTCTCTGTAGCTGAAAATAGAATAATCGGTGTTGAACTCTCAACATCAAGGGTCTTTTTGATAAGGCTTAGTTGGCGATTCCATGCACTTCGTTTTACCTTATCAATCTTTGTCCCTACGATTAATGTTGGAATATTATAATATTGTAACCAATTATACATATTTACATCATCAGGGGTGGGTTCATGCCGTGCATCAACTAATTGAATAACTCCGCGTAATTGTTCACGTTGGGTTAAGTATTGTTCGATCATTTTTCCAAATCGTTCTCGCTCTTTTTTCGAGACTTTGGCATACCCATATCCTGGAACATCGACAAAATATACCTTATCCTCAACGTCATAGAAATTTAATGTCTGGGTTTTACCTGGCTGACTAGACGTATGAGCAAAATTGCGCCGGTTGATTAAGACATTTGTCAACGATGACTTCCCAACATTTGAACGACCAACTAAAGCAATTTCTGGAATATTTGTTTTAGGATATTGTTCATCACTTACGGCACTGATTGTTAAATCTACATTGTGAACTTCCATTTGCTTACCTCATTTCATTAAGAAGCTTTTTCATCCTTTAAAACGTAACGAGGTTCTGTATGTTGCGTTACACATCGTTTATCAATAATTACCTTTTCTACATCTTTACGACTTGGCAAGTCAAACATTACATCCCGCATTACATCTTCAATAATCGAACGGAGACCACGAGCACCTGTATTTCGCTTGATTGCTAGTTGTGCCATTGCTCGTAATGCACCATCAGTAAAGGTCAACTTACTTCCATCAAGGCGAATTAACTCTTGATATTGCTTAACTAATGCATTCTTTGGCTCAGTAAGGATTCGAACAAGGTCATCTTCATCAAGTTTTTCAAGAGCAGTCATCACAGGTAATCGTCCAATAAATTCTGGAATCAAGCCAAACTTAAGAAGGTCTTCTGGGATAACATGTTGCAAAATATTTTTATCCGTAACCTCTTCAGCTTCTCGTGAGTCTGTTCCAAATCCAATTGTCTTATCACCGAGTCGTTCCTTAACAATTGTTTCGATTCCATCAAAGGCTCCCCCAACAATAAAGAGGATATTCTTCGTATCAACTTGGATAAATTCTTGCTGTGGATGCTTACGTCCTCCCTGAGGTGGTACATTAGCAATTGTTCCTTCAAGAATCTTTAAAAGAGCTTGTTGAACCCCTTCTCCAGAAACATCACGCGTAATTGATACATTTTCACTCTTCTTTGCGATTTTATCAATTTCATCAATGTAAATGATTCCTTTTTCAGCACGTTCTACATCAAAGTCAGCAGCCTGAAGTAATTTAAGGATAATATTTTCAACGTCTTCACCAACGTATCCAGCTTCAGTTAAAGTTGTAGCATCTGCAATTGCAAACGGAACATTTAGAATTCGCGCAAGTGATTGGGCAAGATAGGTTTTCCCAGAACCAGTTGGACCAATTACGGCAATGTTGCTCTTTTGAAGTTCTGTATCATTATTATCGCCACTCATCATTGCATTAACCCGCTTATAGTGGTTATAAACAGCAACTGCTAATGTTTTTTTAGCATCACCTTGACCGATTACATAGTCATCCAGTTCGTTAACAATCTCTCCTGGAGTTGGCACACGGAAAGCTTTTTTAGCTTCATCTTCTGCTAGTTCCTGATCAATAATTTGTTTACAAAGGTCAACACATTCGTTACAAATATAGACGCCAGGACCAGCAACAATTTTTTTCACTTCATCTTGGGATTTTCCACAAAATGAACAGTGAACTGAATCCATACCAGTGGTATCTTCAAACATAAATGAACCTCCTCTAAGACTTATTAAAACATAATAACAAAATTACTGTTTAATTTCGACTAAATTACTCAGTAAATTATTTTCTACTTTATCTTACTAATATTTGATTAAAATAGCGAGGCTGGAAGAAAACTACTGTTTTCTTCCAGCCTCATTGATTAGTAATTATTTAACAAATTACTTGTCAGACTTTTCGTCATCCTTAACTTGCTTTGCTGAATCAGCAACTAAGTCAACAGCCTTACGGATCTTAATATCATGCATTAACATGTCTTTAGATAATGCCTTCTTAACAGCATCTTCTTCCATACCGTATTGCTTTGCAAGGTCAGAAATTTCTTTAGCAATTTCTTCATCAGTAGCATCTAAGTTAGCATCGTCAACAATTGCTTCTAAGACAAGGTTAGTCTTTACACGTTGAGCAGCATCATTAGCAAATTGCTTCTTCAAATCTTCTTCCTTTGTACCAGTAATTTGGAAGTACATTTGAGGACTGATACCTTGTTGTTGCATTCCTGCTAAGTATTGTTGCATTTGACGGTTAGTGTCATCATCCAACATTGCTTGTGGAATATCTTGGATTTCTGCATTAGCAACAGCCTTATTGATAGCAGCATCTTCAATAGCAGCCTTAGCTTGGTTATCCTTTTCTTCTTGAAGTTGCTTCTTAGTCTTTTCCTTTAATTCAGCTAAAGTATCAACATCTTCGTCAACATCCTTAGCGAAATCATCGTCAAGTTCTGGTAATTGCTTTTCCTTGATTTCGTGAATCTTAACCTTGAAAAGTGCATCCTTGCCAGCAAGATTCTTAGCGTGGTAGTCTTCTGGGAAGGTAACATTTACATCAACATCTTCATCAGCGTTGTGACCGATTAATTGATCTTCAAAACCTGGAATAAATGAGCCTGAACCTAATTCTAGTGAGTAGTTTTCAGCTGAACCGCCATCAAATTCTTCACCGTCAACGCTACCCTTGTAATCAATAACGACAGTGTCGCCCTTTTCGGCTGGCTTATCTTCTTTTAATACAAGTTCAGCTTGTTGTTGACGCTTAGTTTCAAGTGCATCATCAACATCAGCATCAGTAACAGTGGTGTCTTGAGCAGGAACTTCCATACCCTTGTATTCACCTAATTTAACTTCTGGCATAACGTCAACTTCAGCAGTTAATACCCATGGTTGACCCTTTTCCATGCTCTTAATATCAATCTTAGGTTGATCTACAGGTTGAATGTTAGTTTCCTTTACTGCTTCGTTATATGCATCAGGTAATACCTTGTTTAAGGCATCTTGATATAATGATTCTTCACCGTACATTTGGTTAAAGATTTGACGAGGGACTCGACCCTTCCGGAAGCCCGGAACAGTGATCTTTTTACGAGTCTCAACGAAAGCTTCGTCAATTCCCTTGTTAATAGTGTCGACATCAATTTCAAATGTCAATGTACCTTTGCTGGCATCGCTATCGCGTTCCCATTTTGCTGACATTTTATTTCCTCCAATAACAAATCAATTTGACTAATTAATATTTATAACTAGTCTTTACATACTATATTAGTTTACCGTAGGAGACCAGTAATTGCAACTTATTGACGGCTGATCCCCAAGTTATTTTCAAATATTTTTGTTAAAGAAAAAAGACTTGGGTTTCCCCAAGCCTTTCAGCACATCTGTACTCAAGAATTAGTCTAAGATGTCGGATACAACACCGGCACCAACAGTGTGTCCACCTTCACGAATAGTGAACTTAAGACCCTTTTCAAGAGCAACTGGCTTTTGTAAGTTAACAGTGAATGTAACGTTATCACCAGGCATAACCATTTCTACACCATCTGGTAATTCGATAGTACCAGTAACATCAGTTGTGTGGAAGTAGAATTGTGGACGGTAGTTTGAGAAGAATGGAGTGTGACGTCCCCCTTCTTCCTTAGTCATAACGTAAACTTCACCCTTGAAGTTCTTGTGAGTTTGGATTGAACCTGGTTCAGCCAAAACTTGACCACGTTGGATTTGGTCGTGTGAAATACCACGAAGAAGTACACCAACGTTATCACCGGCTTCACCAAGATCAAGAGTCTTGTGGAACATTTCCAAACCAGTAACAGTTGACTTAAGAACGTCTTCAGTTAAACCAACGATTTCAACTTCGTCACCGACCTTAACAGTACCACGGTCAATACGACCAGAAGCAACAGTACCACGACCAGTGATAGTAAATACGTCTTCGACAGGCATCATGAATGGCTTGTCAGTAGGACGCTTTGGAGTTGGGATGTAGTCATCAATAACATCCATTAAGTGAAGGATAACTTTTTCTTGTTCTGGGTCACCTTCAAGTGCCTTAAGAGCAGATCCACGAACAACTGGAACATCGTCACCAGGGAAATCGTATTCGCTAAGTAAGTCACGAACTTCCATTTCAACTAAGTCAACTAATTCATCATCGTCAACTAAGTCAGTCTTGTTCAAGAATACAACGATGTATTGAACACCAACCTGACGAGCAAGAAGAATGTGTTCACGAGTTTGTGGCATAGGACCATCAGTAGCAGCAACAACAAGGATAGCACCATCCATTTGTGCAGCACCAGTGATCATGTTCTTAACGTAGTCAGCGTGTCCAGGGGCATCGATGTGTGCGTAGTGACGCTTTTCAGTTTCGTATTCAACGTGGGCAGTGTTGATAGTGATACCACGTTCCTTTTCTTCTGGAGCAGCATCGATATCAGCGTAATCTTCTGCCTTTGCTAAACCTTTGGCTGCCAATACCTTTGTAATAGCAGCAGTTAAAGTAGTCTTCCCGTGGTCAACGTGGCCAATAGTACCAATGTTAACGTGGGGTTTTGTACGTTCATAATGTTCTTTTTCAGCCATTAATGAAAACCTCCTGATAATTTACAAGTATAATGCCAGATCATCTAATTTGATGACTGACATACCTTTATACATATTGTACAACTTCTTTTCGCCAATTGAAAGCTTTAATCTTAGGCTCTGAAGAAGAATTCTTAAATATAATATCAACTATCTGTTCATTTGTAAATGTATTTGACTAATGTTTTTCTATTAATTCGTCAATCTGCTTACCTAGTCGTTCCTGCCACGTACTAGAAACTGTATTTGTTGCGACTTTCTTTCCTTCTATTCTAGCGATTAAAACATCTGTCCATTCATCAATATCTTTAATAATTTGATTAATTCGCGGATATAAGAACATTACCTGTAATTGAAATTCTTGAATTGCCAGCTTTTCTGTCTGCGGGTTTTGATTTCCACACTTTTCTGTAATTAATCTCTTACCTTCACTAACGACTGGCAATAAATTTAAAGGCTGAATATCAGCTGGCACAACTGTATATTCTTTCTTATCTAGCCAATAAACAGTAACCGGATCTGCAACTTGTAACTTACTAAGCAGCTCAACTAAACTAGACTTTACCAGTGGATGAGTGTAGGGATCACGAAGCAGGAATTTAGCGCCTGTAATAAATTCATTTAAAGGAAGTTTAAAAGCCGCCTGCAGCCTACTTTGCTGCTCTTCAAGGGAGTAATCTCCTAAATGATAAAAGTCTCGCAAACGTGTTTGTAATGTCTCCTGGTACTCTTGACGAGATTTTTCCTCCCCCATTGTAACAATTGTCAGCAAATCTTCCTGCCATTGCGAAAGACTACTAATCACCTGTCTTGCTAAAACAAATAATTCATTTTGACACAAAATTTTAATGGCAATTTGAGCATCTGCCAAGCTATCAAACATTACTTCTAAATACTCAAACAAGTAAGTACAAGCCCTGGTATATTGTTGAGAATGATACAGAGCGATTATCGTCAATCGACCGATTTCTGAATCATCAACCTCGTTTATAAGATCTTCCAGAATATTACTAGCTTCTTGCCATTTTTCTTCAGCAATTAATTTTTGAGCCTGGAGATATTGATCTTGTTGGGTTTCATTCATTTTTATCACCCTTTTTTATTTCATTACTTTATACAATTGTTCATAAAAGCAGTTGAGGCTGGGAGAAAAACGAAAGTTTTCTCCCAGCCTCCCTTCACATTACTTATATTAAACAGCTACTTCTTTTCTTTTGCCATTCGTTTTTTACCACGACCACGATGATGCTCTTTTGTTGAACGTGACTTCGCAGATTTCTCTTCTTTCTTCTCAACATTGTTTTTAATCTTCTTTTGATGTTGATTAATCTCCATAATAACTGGCAAAATAACTGGATGCCGTTTAGTTTGATCAAACAAGAATCGGTTTAATTTATCGCGAACATCTTGTTTCAAGTGACTCCAATCAAATTCCTTTTGATCTAGATTTTCTTGAACAATCTTTTCAACTAAGTCAGCACTCTGTTGCATTAGTTGACGGTTAGTCTTTACAAACACGAATCCTCGTGACGTAATTTGTGGTCGAGCAACGATCTTTTTCTTTTTCCGATCAATAGTTGCCACCACAACAAAAATCCCATCCTCTGACAGGACGCGCCGATCTCGTAAAACAATATTACCGATATCACCGACACCTGTTCCGTCAATCATAGTATTACTTACATCAATATGTTCTCCAACATGGAATTTACCATTTTTGTAAGTCAGAACATCACCCTTATTAACGAGGAAGATATTTTCTTTTGGAACTCCTACTTCTTCTGCTAATTCCGCATGACGATCTAACAGACGGTATTCACCTTGAATTGGAATGAAGAACTTGGGTTTCATGAAATTCAACATTAATTGTTCATCATTTTGGTTAGCATGTCCAGAAGGATTCAAATCATCAGAAATAAATTTAACCTCTGCTCCCGTACGATAAATCATATCTTTTGTCTTTTGTACCTCAGTCTCCTGCGCATAAGAAGGAGTAGTAGTAACAAAGACAAGATCTGTACTCGTTAATTGTAAATTAGGATTATCGCCGTTTGCAATTTGCTGTAATGACTTAATCGGTTCACCCATTTTACCAGTTTCTAAAATAACAACTTGGTTTGGTTCGAGTTTTTCTGCTTCCTTGCGACTAATAAATAAGTCATCTGGTAAGTGTAACTTTCCCAAAGACATTGCTGTATCAATAATTTGTTCAATGTCTTTTCCAGATAAAACAATCTTCCGGCCAACGGCTACAGCAGCATTGATAATCTGCTGTACACGCATAATATTTGAAGCTACACTAGCAACAATAATCCGACCGTTTTGATATTTAAAAGTTTCTTTAATATAGTCTCCAATATCTTGTTCACGAGCAGACGCACCCGTAATTCCGGCCCCAGCAGAATCACTTAAAAGTGCTAATACACCTTGTGATCCAATTTCCGCTAAACGAGCAAGGTCTGTTTGATAACCCTTTTTAGCTGTCTGATCGAATTTAAAATCACCAGTGTAAACAATATTTCCTGCTTTAGTTTCTAAAACAACCCCTAAAGTTTCAGGAATAGTATGGGTCGTCTGGAAGAATGAAACTGTAACATCATTAAAATCAATTGCTGTTGACGCATCAACAACATGAAAATCATTAAACTTCTTAACTTCCTTATGGTTTTTAACTGCCAGCTTTGCTAAGGCAATCGTCATCTCGCTTCCAAATACCGGAACATTAAAGTCCATCAAGAAATACGGGAGTGCTCCAATTGAATCTGCATGTCCGTGTGTTAAGAATACCCCGACTATCTTGTTCTTATGTTCACGAAGATATTCCCAGTCAGGAATGACAACATCAATTCCCATTAATTCATTCTCAGGATACTTTAACCCCGTATCCAAAATGAAAATTTGGTCTTCAATCTCAACGGCGTACATATTTTTACCATTTTCGCGTACACCACCAAAAGGAATAATTTTAATATTATTATCCATTGATTTGGCTCCTTTAATATTTAGTTTTGAACCCCTTATCGATTACAATATGTAGCGATAAGAATTTTATATCGTTCATTATAGTTATAAATATCTTACCACAATCAGTGAAAATAATGGAGTAAAAACAAAAAACACCTTGCCTCCAAGTAGAAGGCAAAGTGCTTTGATAATAAAATATTACCGACGTAAACCTAACTTTTGGATAAGTTCACGGTAAGCAGGTAAATCAGTCCGACGTAAGTAAGCTAATAAGTTACGACGGTGACCAATCTTCTTCATTAAACCACGTTGTGAATGATAATCGTGCTTGTGTGTACGAAGGTGATCGTTCAATTCGTTGATGTCAGCAGTTAAAACAGCAACTTGAACTTGAGTAGAACCAGTATCTCCTTCGTGAGTTGCGAATTCCTTAATAATTTGATCTTTACGTTCTTTTGAAATAGCCATGCTATTTTCCCACCTTTCAATATTAATGCGCCTAAGATCTAAGTATAACGTCGGTGAGGATCGTTAAACTGAGAAGAGGCAATTAATTACTTGTTTGAAGTAACCTATACAAATATACATAAAATTTACTAATGTTGCAACTATTTCTATGAAATTTTGACTTGATCGTCGTTAGCTATTGCATTGCTCGCTAGTCTTTTGTATAATGACAAATGTTGAAAATTCTGGTCAACTGAAAATCGGGTAACGGAGGTGAAACTCATGCCAATTATCAAATCAGCAATTGAACGTGTTCGTACTAGTGAAAAAGCTGAAGCACGTAACGCTTCACAATTAAGCCAAATGCGGACTGCTATTAAGAAGTTCGATAAGGCAAAGCTTGCTGGCGCAGATAACCTTGACGACTTATACAAGGCTGCTATCTCAGCAATTGACCGTGCCCACTCTAAGGGCCTTATCAAGGCTAACAAGGCTGCACGTGACAAGTCACGTCTCTCAGCACGTTACGCTAAGTAATAAAAAAGCAACTATTAAGTTAGTTGCTTTTTTATTTCTAACTTTTCGCAAAAAGAGGATAAGAAAACAAATTTTCTTATCCTCTTTTTGTATCTCATGCTCCTTTGCTCTGCTGAGAATACTGTAACATAAATAACTGAAACAAAAGTGAAGGATCGCGTTGTGTCGTTTTTAACGATTGTTCAATACGAATTAATCCCAAATAGGCGTTTTCTAACGCCTGCATTGAGAAATCACGCGCAGTTTTTAATCCCAATTTAATCCGATAAGGATGGACATTAAGCTGACTCGCTAGACTCCCTTGCGTAAGGCCGCGTTTACTTAATACTTTTATTTGAATCAACAGCCGAAACTGCCCTACTAGCACTGCATTAATCCTTAACGGCGGTTGCTGGCCCGCTAATAGCTGTTGATAGAGATCTAAGGCCTTTATTTGATTATGCTTAAGAACCGCAGTGACTAAATCAAATACATTTTCATCTAATGATTGCGGAACTAGAGCGGCTACCATGTTTTGATCAATCTTTTTTTCATGGTAAGCCAAAATCTTTAATTTAGTTAAGCTTGCATCCATCATCCCATAATCCGCATTAGTCCGTTGAACCAACTCATCCAAAGCAGCTTCTGATATTTCAAAACCAGCAGTTGATAATTGAGTTCTCACTCTTTGACGAGCTGCTCGTTCATCAAGTGGACTAGCATCAACTAAAACTGCTGTCTTCTTTAATTGCTTTACAATCCCTTTTCGTCCATCAAGCTTTTCATAAGGGGCCGCAAAAACTAAAATTGTAGACGGTTCAGGGTGTTCAAGATACTTTTTTAAGCTATCCAAATCATGTTCAACTTTCGAATGTCTTTTCTCACCAGTTAAGAAGAACGGTTTATTGATAATAACTAATCGTCGTTCACCAAAAAATGGAGTCGCCATCGCATCATCCAAAGCAACTGCCAATGGTGTGGCTTCCATATCATATCGACCAACATTCATAACCTGTTCATTCTCTGGAATAAGGCTTATAAAGGCATCAATTGCCTGCTGTTGAAGGACCTGTTGTTTCCCTAAAATTAAATATACCATTGCTGGGGTTTTAGTTTTTAATTGTGTAGATAATTGGGCAATGTCCAACTTGTCTCATCTCCCCTCAATGTTGTTTTTATTTTTCCATTTCGACCATGGTATACATATTGTATCATTCCAAATTGCTGCGTTGATAAGTAATTAATATTTAATCTTTGAAAATTTTTTATTGTTATTTCATCAGGATGGCGATACCTATTAAATCGTCCAGCTGAAATTATCGCATACTTAGGAGCAACTGTCTGCAAAAATAAATAACTACTAGCAGTTTTACTGCCATGATGACCAGCTTTTAAGATATCTGACTTTAGTTGCGGATACTTTTGAATAACTTTTTCTTCATTTTCCTGGTCCAAATCCCCAGTAAAAAGGAATCTTTTCCCACCAAATTTCCCAGCTAACACTAAAGAATCTTCATTTTTCCCTTCACCCGGAACAAAAGGATGTAGAATTTGCAATGGAAATGATGACAACTTAACATTATCAGTCACCGGAATTATCATTGGCGATGACTTTTCAGCAGTCCTTACTTTATTAAGAAGTGCTGGTTGTCTTTCCATCCCCGCTGGGACAATCAGTCTTTTCACTGCTATATTATCCAAAATCGTTGTTAAATAGCCGATATGATCTGCATCATGGTGAGTTAAACAAATATTATCAATTTGCCTGATGCCTTTACTTTTCAAATAATTAATGGTTATTCGTTGGGCATCATCTTGAGAATGCTTTGAAGTCGCCCAATCCGGCTTTTTAAAATTTAATTTGCCTCCTGTATCAATCATTGTTACCCGTCGATTAAAAGGTTCTCTAATAATTATCGAGTCCCCCTGTCCAATATCAACAAAGGTAACTTCGCCATTAAGTGGAAAATGAATTATCCCTCCAGTAATTACATACAATAAGGCTAATATCTTCCATGATTTTAAAGATGTCTCTTGAGAAATAACAAATAAAGATGCCGCAAATAATAGAAGGGCCAAAATTAACGGTGGCTTCCCAAAATGAATCATTCCTGGAAAATCAGATAACCAATTTAAAATATATTGAAAACATTTTAAACCAGCATTAATTAGATACGCGAGTGGTTCAAAAAGCTTAAAACTAAGTGCCCCAACCAAGACCGCTGGAAAAACAACTGTCGAAAATAGCGGAATTATTAAATAACTAACCCCAAAACTCAGAAGATGAACCTCATATACATAACTCAATAACGAAGGCAAACTAATTAAATTCAATAATAAAGACTGCTTAAAACCACGTACTGATTCTGGAAGAACTTGAAGAATAAAAGAAAGCAAATAGCTTAATTGACCGCCTAATGTAAGCAATAGCAACGGATCAATAACTAATCCAATTAATAAGCTCAGTGCCCATCCATCAAGACTGTCCAAATTTAAATATCGATGAAGAAGACCAAGCTCAGCCATAATGGTTGCTCTTATCAAGCTTGTTGCTCCACCACCAACGAGAAGATAAAACGGTAAAATGATAATTAAAAATAAATCAATTGATTCTTTACGCTACCATAAATGAACTAACAGCCGCCGTAATAAATCAGTGAAAAGCACGATATGCATTCCTGAAATGCAAAAAAGATGAAGCAGACCAAGCCTTTTAATACTTACCATTAATTCAGCCGAATCCTCATTACTGCTACCAATTATTAATTGTTGGCAATACGTACTAAGAGGAGGCGGTAAAGTTTCAAAGTAGAGGCTGATTCGCTTTCTTAATGTATGACACCAGCCAACTATTCCTCTTTTTTGCCTAACCATTTGCTCTACCCGGTTAATTTGAACTTGATTACAGATCCGGCGATGGTGATTATAAGTTAAATTATCAAATTGATTTTCATTTGTACGGGGAATAATCGGTTTTAATTGCCCATTAATAAGCCATATCGAGGGTGTTGTAAGCTTATCAATATTTTTTAGCATCTGGGGTGACTTAAACGACATCATTATTGCTTCACGTTGTCCAGTTTGAATGTCGATTGCAGTTCCTGTCATAAAATTTCCATTGAATTTTAATTCATCAGGGTAAACTAATATTTTTTGAGTAACTTCCATTTGCTTATTCGCCGTAATAGTTGTCCAATTTTTTTGTAAACTGTAACATAAAATCGCCATCAATAAACATATCAGCACTCCAACTCCAAGTACTATTGGCCTTTTTAATACGGCAATTCGGTAAAATATAGCAATTAAAAGAAAAATTAACCAATATGAACTAAAGAAACTAACCGCTACTAAACTTGCAATTAGCGCAGGAAAAAACCAAAAGTGTTGAATAATCTATTTTTGATCTGGGTTGATATACTGGTCCAGATCGACCTCTTCTAAAATATCACTATCTAATTTAATCTGATGAAGCGCAACATTTTTTAGTTTAAGTAATTTCATTGCATAATCATCATTGTGATAATTACGAATATAATTTATCTCCTTAATTCCAGTCTGCAATAAACTTTTGGTACATTGTAAACAAGGAAAATCTGTTACATAAATACTTGCCCCATCAGCAGAAATACCAAACTTAGCACACTGTAAAAGAGCATTCATTTCTGCATGAATAGTTCGTACACAATGTCCATCACGTAAATAGCAGCCTTCATCAATACAATGTGCATCGCCAGCAACTGATCCATTGTACCCACCGGCAATTATTCGCTTATCACGAACTAAAACTGCACCTACTGAAAGGCGGTTGCAGGTACTTCGCGACGCCAATAAAGCTGCTTGAATCATAAAATACTGGTCCCAATCAATTCTCGGTTTCATATTATTTCACTCCTCTATATTTGAAATATAGTATAGCAAATATCTTCATCAAAAAAATAAAAACTAGATAGATAGGTGATCTTTTAGTTTAGCAACAGTTTTTTCGCCAAAACCATTTATTTCTTTAAGTTCGTCAATACTCTTAAATTGACCGTGTTCTTGTCGATATTGCAATATTAAATCGGCTTTTTTATCGCCAATCCCTGTAATTTGACATAGTTGTTCTTTGGTAGCCGTGTTTAGATTTATCTTTGCAGAACTATCGCTGCCATTTTCATTATTAGCTGCTGATGGTTCTGTACTGCTGGAAACTATTGGCGTTTCGCCTTGAAGAGGAATATAGATCATCTGCTGGTCTGTTAATTGTTTAGCAAGATTTACTTGGCGCAAGTCTGCATTGGGTAGTGGTCCACCTGCCGCTTTCAAGGCTTCGTTCACACGATCATCTGCTTTCAATTCATAAACTCCGGGCATTTTTACGGCACCCTTTATATCAATTGCAACGGTCCCTTTCATCGTAGTGGTAGAAGTTAAACTACTTCCTGTTTCGCTACTTGTTAAAACAGCATTAGTATTTGAAATTAAAGCATCGTTATTATTTTTATTAAGTATCCAATATCCCCCAACTACTGCAGCAATCACTATCATCAGCACTTGTACTCGATATTTTATCCATAATTCTGATAATTGCTGCATGTTTCTCACCTCCCTATAAATATAAATACGAAAAAAAATAAATTTTGCATTAAAAAAAGCAAGAGACCTTCATTTTGCCTCTTGCTTTTCAATTTACTTATGCGTTTGTAAATATTTCACTGCTTCGTCAAAGGAAGTGACAGGGACAACCTTCATTCCTGGTGCATATTTCTTAGCTGCTTTTTTAGCCATTTGATAATTAGTCAGATGACCTTCTTCATACTTAAGAATCTCTTTCGTTGGTTTTATATAAGGGGCAAAGAAAATAGTGGCTCCCGCACGGTGCGCAGCGATTACTTTCTTGTCAATTCCACCAATTTCTCCAACGGTCCCGTCTGAATTTATTGTTCCAGTTCCAGCGATTTTACGTCCCCGTTGCAAATCTTTTCCACTAATTTGTTGATATATTTGCAAACTGAACATTAAGCCACCAGATGGCCCGCCATATTGACCAGCATCAACCTTTACTGGAACCTTAGTCTTAACTTGCATATTGTTAGTAAGAATGATCCCAATTCCTGGCTTATTAGTATTGGTAATTTTAACAAGCGGATGGGTGACAGTTTTAGTTTTCCCATCTCGAGTATAAGTAACCACTAACGGAGTGCCAACTTTTTTAGCACCAATATATTTTTGAAAGCCTTGAGCGGTATTAAAGTGATGACCATCTACTTTTGTAATTGTGTCCCCAACATGAATATCATGTTTAAATTTAGAATTAGGCTGAACTTGCAATACATAAATTCCTAGATAGCGTCGCGTTACTTTTTGGTGAGCGGCATTATAAGCAACTGCAATTGCCTCGTTAATCGAGCTATCCATATAAAATTTTTGGACACGGTCATACGTTGCACTATTTTGACCACCAGTTACATCTTCCGCACTCTCAATTGACATATAGGGCATCATTTTGGCATATAAATATGTTGCAGGATGGGCACGTTGAATCGCCACCGACGTCAACATAAAACTTCCCTTATATCGATCGGGGTGTCCCTTTATTTTAACAAAAGACTGTAAATCAGCAGCTGTTCCCGGACTTTCAATATAAGAATTTAGGGGCCAGAACAAAAAGCAGCCTAGTAAAAGGACAAGCCCTAAAATAATTCCTATCCGTCGCAATATTACATTATCTTGCTTTTTCATTGTCTTTCTTAACCCGTAACATTTCTCGTTCCATTAAACGCTTTTTTAGTGCTTCATTAATATTAGCGGGAAGGTAAGCTGAGATATCTCCCCCAGCCGATGTTACTTCTTTCAGCAAACTACTAGATAAGTGCTGATATTCAGGCTTAGCAAGGAAAAAGACGGTCTCACACTGATCATCTAAAAAGTTATTCATCGCCGCAATATCACGTTCATATTGAAAATCAGTAGTATTACGCAAACCACGCATTAAGTAATCTGCACCAATGCGGTTCATTAGATCAACAGTTAAGCCTTCCGTTGTAATAACCGAAACATTATCTAGCCCACTAACAGCCTCTTTAATTTGCGCTACTCGTTCTTCAACAGTAAACAGCGGGTTTTTACTTTCATTAGTCATTACCGCCACTGCCAATTGATCAAACAACGCACTTCCTCGCTTAATTAAATCTAAATGTCCAAGTGTTAATGGGTCAAATGATCCAGGAAAAACTGCAACTTTCATTATTTTGATTCTCCTTTATATTGATAAATTGTTAAAACCGTAATTCCATATTCTTGACGACGAATAAAGTTAAACTCAGCTAAATCTGTCGGCAATTTCGCATTCTGATCTGTTTCTGCCACAATTATTGCATCTTTAGCTAGCAAATTATTTTTAACCATCTGCTCCATATCATTAACAATTTGCTGTTTAGCATAGGGCGGATCTAAAAAGACCAGGTTAAATTTCAATTTGTCTTTTGCAAACAAATTCAACGCTTTGTGAGCGTCCATTTTATAAACTTTAAATTGTTCAACATGTTTTGTAACGTCAATATTCTTCTTAATTGTTTTGATTGCTTGATATTGACGATCAACTAAGACTGCCTGACTGATTCCGCGCGATACAGCTTCAATACTTAATCCACCGCTTCCGGCAAACAAATCTAGACTGGTTCCGCCATTAAAGTAAGGACCGATTATATTAAATAATGCTTCTTTAACTTTATCAGTTGTTGGACGAGTTGCCATTCCCGGAACAGCACTTAGCTTTCGTCCCCCGAAGTCTCCTGCAACAATTCTCATTTTTTATCATCCTCATCATGTAATTGATAGACCCCTGTTAATTCAAGATCAGCTAACGTCGGGTCTAAATCTGGCCGAGCTGATAATTCAACCTTTTTCACTGCGCGTAATCGACTTATCTTCTCTTTTATTTTTTCGACATCACTTTGGTCTACATACATTACCACATAATGCATTCGTCGGGAAATATAATCAATCTGACCATAATGACGAAGAGCTCGAATCACACGATTATTGTTAATGTAAATTATTAGGGAACGCCGTGGAATTAATTTAAACATTCTTTACGCCTCCTGTTTCAGGAATAAATGGTTTCCCCATAACCAAGCGATCCCGATTTTGCTGCATACTAATATTCATTATAATGCCTACCGTTGCAGAAAGAATCAACATACTTGATCCACCATAACTAATAAATGGGAAGGTAACCCCCGTAATCGGCAAGAGTCCTAGAACTCCACCAATATTAAAGAGTGTTTCAATCGTAAAGAATGTTGCTGAGCCATAACAGATGAGCGTTTGATACAAACTATCTGCCCGCACCCCAATTTGAATAATACGACAGATCAAAAAGAGTAAAGTAACTAAAATTGCCGTTACCCCGACTAGACCCAATTCTTCACTAGTAATTGACATAATAAAGTCGGTATTGGGCTCTGGCAAATATCCCATTTTTTGAATACTATTTCCAAGTCCAACCCCAAATACACCACCATTGCTGATTGCATAATAGGAATTAACTAATTGATTTCCTGAACCACTAGCATTTCCAAAGGGATTTAGAAAGGCAACAAAACGCGCAACTTGGTATCCACCGCCTTGAAGCAAACCACTTTCAACTAGTCGTTCCAATCCAAGGTAGCCAAGCGCTGGTAAGACAAGAATTATTTCCAAACCAACGCCCCATTTATAATCCGCCGCTAAAAGCATGATTGCAATAATCGCTCCGTTAATCGCCATTCCTCCAATATCTGGTTGAATCATAATCAACCCGAGAAAAACTGCAATTATGAGCCAAGGACCTTTAGCATCAGTGGTAAAATGTTGTCCACGTTGCCTAATTTTAGCCATTCGATCAGCTAAATATAAAATAAAATATAGCTTACAAATTTCCACCGGTTGAATATTAAAGAAGCCCAAGGATATCCAACCTTTAGCTCCGTTAACAGCCCGGCTAAAAACCAAAACAATGACAAGTAAAGCACCAACTACCAATGTTGAATCTCGTAAAAACCTTGGCGTTCGATAATGCCGCAAAGGATAATTTGCCATAAATGCCATTACCGCAACTCCCATTACAACATAGATTGTTTGTTTTACTAAATATCCTAATGGGGTTCCACCATTTTGCATTTCAATGGAAGCACTAGCTGAATAGACCATTACAATTCCTACTAAACATAAAGCAAGGTAAGGAACTAAAATATAATAATCAAGGTAGCGGACGTTATTCCATACAGAACGAATCTTACGGAATCTTAATTTCTTTTTCTTCACAAAGTGCACCTACCTAAAAACAAAATACAATCATTATTATACAACAAAAAAAAGCTCGGAAAGCTAGTTAGCCTCCCAAGCTTTTTTAAATATTTACTTCCGTGAAGCAGCACGACGACGCTTAGCTTCCTTTTCACGGGCATTTGTGTTAAGGGTCTTCTTCCGTAAACGGATATTTTCTGGAGTTACTTCACAGTATTCATCTTCATTTAAGAATTCGAGTGATTCTTCAAGGGAGAAGTGAGTAGGGGTCTTAATGTGAGCCATTTCATCAGAACCAGCAGCACGAACGTTCGTTAAGTTCTTACCCTTGGTGATGTTAACAGTAATATCATTTTCACGACTGTTTTCACCAACGATCATACCTTCGTAAACTTCCGTACCTGGATCAATTAATAATTGACCACGACTTTCGATACCCATCATTGCGTAAGTAGTAGCCTTACCAGCATTCATGGACACAAGAGTACCCTTTTGACGACCAGGGTTCCAGTTCTTGATAACTGGTGCGTATTTTTCAAAGGTATGGCTCATGATTCCGTAACCACGGGTCATAGTCATAAATTCAGTTGAGTATCCAATCAAGCCACGTGATGGTGCTAAGAAGATAAGACGAGTTTGACCATTTTCGCCTGGTTCCATGTTCTTCATTTCACCTTTACGTTTAGAAAGGCTATCAATAACTGCACCAGTATATTCATCTGGAGTATCGATTTGAACTTCTTCAAATGGTTCACTCATTACTCCATCAATTTCACGGTAAATAACTTGTGGACGTGATACAGATAACTCATATCCTTCACGACGTAATGTTTCGATCAAGATAGAAAGGTGTAATTCCCCACGACCAGAAACAGTCCATGCACCTGGATCATCAGTATCTTCAACCTTTAAGGACACATCAGTTTGCATTTCACGCTTCAAACGATCTTCAAGCTGACGGGCAGTAACAAATTTACCTTCACGACCAGCGAATGGAGAATCGTTAGTCCGGAAAGTCATTTGTAATGTAGGTGGATCAATCCGTAATGGAGTAATTGCTTCGGGATGTTCTGCATCAGCTACAGTTTCACCAACATTGATGTCTTCCATCCCAGAAACCGCAATCAAATCACCAGCTTCAGCTTCATTAATTTCCAACCGCTTCAAACCGAAGAAACCAAAAAGCTTAGTAACCCGGAAATTCTTCTTTGAGCCATCAAGTTTCATTAAGGTAACATTATCGCCGACCTTAATCTTACCACGGAAGACACGACCGATACCGATTCGACCAACGAAGTCATTGTAATCTAAGATAGCAACTTGGAATTGAAGTGGTTCATCAGAATTGTCTACTGGAGCAGGGATTGTCTTGATAATAGTATCAAACAATGGCTTCATGGTGTGTTCTTGAGTAGAAACATCTGAATCATAACTTGAAGTACCGTTCATTGCTGAAGTGTAAACAACTGGGAAGTCGAGTTGATCTTCATCTGCACCTAATTCGATAAAGAGGTCAAGAACTTCATCCACAACTTCTTCAGGACGAGCACCTTTACGGTCAACCTTGTTAATCACAACAATTGGTGTTAAGTGTTGTTCAAGGGCCTTCTTAAGGACGAACCGTGTCTGAGGCATTGTCCCTTCGAAAGCATCCACAACAAGTAATACACCATCAACCATCTTCATAACACGTTCAACTTCACCACCGAAGTCCGCGTGTCCTGGTGTATCCAAGATGTTAATTTGGTGATTATCATATTTAACAGCAGTATTTTTTGAAAGAATAGTAATACCACGTTCACGCTCAATAGCGTTAGTATCCATCGCACGATCTTCAATTGAGAAGTGTTCTGGTAAAGTATCTGATTGCTTCAACATTTCGTTAACTAAGGTAGTCTTACCGTGGTCAACGTGGGCAATAATCGCAATGTTACGAATGTCGTCACGAGTTTTCAAAACTTGATTCTCCCTTTCGTCATATCATTTTTAAGTCGAACAGCAGCGGCCTATCAATCGCCAATTTCATAAAAAAACTGTGACATCGCGGTCACAGCCTCGACAACTAATTGATGATCTGTCGAATATCTCGACTAACCTGCCTCGTTGCTACTAATACAAGATTAGATGATAACACATTAATAGAACTACCGTCAATTGATTTCACAACTAAGTCTAATTCTTCTGCTAACATTCGCCCAGCAGCAAGGTCCCATGGCTTCAAATTAGAGATATATCCACCTAATTGACCAGTGATCACACCAATCACCTCAATGCCCGCACTTCCATACATCCGTAAGCCAATTGCGTCTTGAGCGATTTTCTTTAATGCTGAATCACCACTTAAAGTTAATGTCCGATTCATCGCTAACAAACTCTCTCGCAAGCCTAAGTCAGCTGGCTGGCCAATTTTTTGGTTGTTAACATAAACACCAGCACCCTTTCGACCATGGTAAAGACGATTATTAATTACATCTAAAATATAGCCAAGCATCGGTTGACCGTCAACATACAATGCTAACATAACAGCAAAATTATTATGCTGCTTAACAAAATTCATTGTTCCATCAATCGGATCAACAATCCAAACATGTCCTTGCATATTGCTTATTTGTTTGTCGCCAAATCCTTCTTCACTTAAAATTTGACTATCAGGATCAATTTTTCGTAGTTGATCATTTATTAATTGTTCATTTTCCCGGTCAATTGTCGTTACAAGGTCAGTATAATTCGTCTTTGTATCAATCTGGTAATCATTTTCCATTTTCTGGTATGCATTTTGACCTGCTTGACGAATTATTTGTTGTGCTTTTTGATCTAACTCTTCAATACTAATCATTTTTTTGCCTAACCATCTTAATTCGCTTATCTGTTGACTCTTGTGCTGCTTTGACAACACGGTAGAGAACATAACCCGAATTCTTTTCAAATTCGCGACCCAATTGTTTCTCTTCAGCCTTTGAGGGAACGACTTGCTTAAAGGCACGATAACAATCTAAAATTTTATCTCTATCAATCGCAACTTCATAAGCATCTTCAACCGCCCTAAACATGGCAATTACCGTTTCCATCTCTTTAGTTGTCCATGATAGATCAAGGGGATAACTATAGTTATGTGAATTCATTTTTTTGTCCCTCCAATCATTTTCTACTTGTATTATACAATCCAAACGGAAATTTAGGAATAAAAGGCCTAAAAGAATCCAAACAGAAAAAGTTCTTAGTGATTTCAAAATCGAGTCATCCATCACTAAGAACTTTTCTAACTTATTAAAATTTAAATATGTGTTGGGAAGCCAAGCGCAATATCTGCAGCTTCTTGAACAGGTTCATTCAATGTTGGGTGTGGGTGAATTGTTAAAGCAACATCTTCAACATTCATACCACAGTTGACAATCAATGAAAGTTCACCAGCAAGGTCACTAACACCAGGACCGACACCTTGAGCACCAATAACATTTTTCTTATCTTTAGTGTAGATTAAGCGAATAAATCCTTCGGCAGCATCAAGAGAAACAGCACGGGCATTACCGGCAAATGGGAATTGAGCAGTAGATACATCAATTCCTTTATCTTTAGCTTCTTCAACCGTCATACCAACTTGAGCTAATTCTGGATCAGCAAAACAAACCATTGGTACTCCAACCCAATCGTTAGCAGTATTCTTACCAGCAATGGCACCAGCGGCAGTCTTAGCTTCAAAGAATGCCTTGTGAGCAAGTGCAGGACCAGGAACAATATCTCCAATAGCCCAAATACCAGGTACATTCGTCCGGCCTTGTTCATCAACAATTACTTGATGACGGTCGTTTAACTTAACATTTGTCATATCAAGCCCAAAATCATCAGTATTTGGTTTACGACCAACAGATACCATGCAGTAGTCTGCTTTAATGCTCTTTTCGCTACCATCAACTTCATAAGTGACAGTAACGCTATTTTCATCTTGCTGAGAATCTTTAGCCATTGCCTTAGTTACAATGTCTACGCCCTTCTTTTCAAGATTCTTGACAACAATATCAACCATATCGTGGTCAAATCCACCAAGAATTGAATCAGTACCTTCAATAATCGTTACATGAGCACCAAGATCAGCATAGGCACCAGCTAATTCTGTACCAATGTAGCCCCCACCAATTACAACTAATTCTTCTGGTACTTCCTTAAGGTTTAAGCCACCGGTTGAATCAATAACACGACCTTCAAACTTAAAATGAGGAATTTCTACTGGACGACTTCCTGTTGCAAGAATTAAATTCTTCCACGTGATAGTACGACCATTATCATTATCCATGAATTGCTTTGGACCAGGCTTGATTACACGAAGTTGGTGGTCATTATCAAGAATTGCCTCTCCATCAATGATTTCAACTTTATGCTTCTTCAAAAGCATCTTAACTCCACGAATCATACGGTCGACAACTTTATGGTCCTTCCATTCTTGAGTCTTAGTAAAGTCTAGCTTTGCATCGGTTTTAGAAATACCATAAATAGATGAGTCTAAAGTTTCTTGGTAACGGTGACCAGCAGCAATTAATGCTTTAGATGGTACACATCCAACATTTAAACAAACACCACCTAAACCTGGTTCTCCCTTATCAATTAAGGTAACCTTTTGACCTAATTCTGAAGCTCGAATAGCGGCTACATAACCACCAGGACCTCCACCAACAATTACTGTATCCTTTTGTTCAACATCAGCCATTATCTAGCCCTCCATCATCAATAATTCTGGATCATGTAATAACTTGTTCATGTAGTTCAATGCATGTTGTGCAAGTCCACCATCAATTAAACGGTGATCGTAAGTCAATGATAACTTCATCATTCGACCAACAACAATTTCACCATCTTCGTTAACGTATGGTTCCTTGTCAATTCGACCAACACCAAGAATGGCAACATCTGGTTGGTTGATAACAGGGGTGAACCAGCCACCGCCAATTGAACCAATATTACTGATACTGATAGTCCGACCAGCCATTGATTCCGGACTTAGCTTGTTATCAAAGGCCGCTTGAGTATTTTCGGTAATTTCTTTTGCAATCTCAAACATGCTCTTAGAATCTGCATTCTTAATATTTGGATTATAGAGACCGTGGTCAGTGTTTGTAAGGATCCCAACATTATAGTAGTGCTTGTAAACAATTTCTTGAGTAGAATCATCAATTGAAGCATTTAATTCTGGGAACTTCTTGCATGTGGCAACTAAAGCCTTAATAATGTATGGCAAGAAAGTCAAGTGAATATCTTGTTCTGCAGCAACTGCCTTGTACTTCTTGCGACTAGCCATTAGAGCAGATACTTCAACTTCATCAAATGATGTAACATGTGGCGAGATATCCTTTGATTCACGAGTAGTCTTAGCGATAATCTTCCGCATATTAGACATTGGTTCACGTTCTTCAAGGTCGGTATTCCATGGCTTGATTGTATTACCAGCGGTCTTAGCTGCAACTGGAGCAGTCTTAGCTGACATAGCTGCACTCTTTTCTTCCTTAGCTGGAGCAGCTGACCCATTAAAGTTATCAATATCTTCTTTAAGAACTTGACCGTGGTTACCACTTGGTTGAACAAGTGAAATATCAACACCCTTATCACGGGCATATTGACGAACAGAAGGCATTGCCATTACAAGCTTGTTTGGTTCTGCAAGTGGAGCTACTCCACCCTTTGGAGAATTATCTTCTGAAGGAGAATCTGCAGCTGGAGCCGTGGATTTTTCACTTTCAGTAGCTTCTTCACTGCCTGTATCAGTTTCATCATCGTCGTCTTCGCTTTCGACGTTTGTACTAATACCAGGCTTACCATCATCAATTTCAGCGAGCTTGTCGCCCTTTTCAACGTGGTCGTCTTCTTTTACAAATAATTTTTTGACAGTTCCATCAACTGGGGATACCAATTGAGTAGTCGATTTATCAGTTTGAATTTCAATTAAAGGATCATCAGCTTTAATTGCTTCTCCTTCTTTAACGAGCCAAGAAGCAACATCACCTTCAGTTAATCCTTCTCCCATTTCTGGTAGTCTAAAAATGTATGCCATATCGTATTAACACCCTTTCTATTCCGCACTTTTAGTAATTAATTACTTCTCGTACGGCATCCTCAATATCACGTGCACCTGGAAGCCAAACATTTTCAGCTTGTGGGAATGGATATACTGAGTTAGGAGCAGCAACCCGGGTAACAGGAGCATCAAGATACATAATTGCACCTTCTGAAATAGCTGATGCAACTTGGGCACCAACACCAGCCATCTTTTGCGCTTCTTGAACAATGACTACTCTGTGCGTCTTCTTAATTGATTCAAAGATCGTGTCAGTATCAAGTGGGTAAAGAGAACGTAAGTCGATAATCTCAGCAGAAATATTGTCCTTAGCTAATTTCTTAGCGGCTTTTTGTGCTTCTGATACTTCACCACCATAAGCGATAATTGTAACATCAGTACCTTCTTGAACAACATTTGCTTTATCCAACGGAACAGTATACTTGTCATCAGGAACTTCACCTTTGACTGAACGATAGAGACGAAGGTTTTCAAGAAAAAGAACTGGATCGTTATTTTCAATTGCAGAAATAATTAATCCCTTAGCATCATAGGCAGAACTTGGTGCAACAACCCGTAATCCTGGAATACCAACGAAGAAGTTTTCAAGATCATCCCCGTGTAGTTCAGCAGTATGAGTACCACCACCATAAGGAGTCCGAATAGTAATTGGTGCATGCTTAGTCCCATTGTATTGGAAACGTATCCGTGACATTTGAGCAGCGATAGAATCCATTGCTTCAAAAGTAAAGCCCATGAATTGAATTTCTGGTACTGGACGCCAGCCAGTTACTGCTAAACCAATTGACATTCCTAAAATACCTGATTCGGCAAGAGGGGTACTAAATACTCGATCAACACCGTATTTTTCTTGAAGCCCATTAGTCGCACGGAAAACACCACCGTTTTTACCAACATCTTCACCGAATACTAAAGTCTTAGGATCTTCGGCTAAAGCGATGTCAATACCTTCAGTAATAGCTTTGATATAAGTCTTTTTAGCCATGATTACTTCGACTCCTTTTCTTCGTACTTCTTAATTTGTTCTTTAATGTCTGGAGTTGGTACTTCAAACGTCCGCTTCAACATATCGCTAACTTTTTCAGGTTCTACTGAGTCTGCTTCTTTCATTGCTTCTTTAAAGCTTTGTTTGCATTCATCAGCATATTTTTGTTCTTCTTCTTCAGACCAAAGCCCCTTTTTCGTTAGGTACTTGCGAAGACGAATCAATGGATCTTTATCAAACCATGGCTTTGTTTCATCCTCAGTCCGGTAACGAGTAGGATCATCACCTGCTGAACTGTGAGCACCAAACCGGTATGTTAATGTTTCGATTAGCACTGGTCCATTACCAGCAGCAGCAAATTCACGTGCCTCTTTAGCAACTTCATAACATGCAAGGACATCCATTCCATCAACTTGGACACCTGGAATTCCAGCAGCAACAGCCTTTTGGGCAATTGTTTGTGTTTCAGTTTGTAGCTTTCGTGGGAACGAAATAGCCCATCCATTATTTTGAATAATAAATACACCAGGTACTTGGAATGCACCAGCAAAGTTCATTCCTTCATAAGTATCCCCTTGTGAGCTTCCACCTTCACCAGTGTAAGCATAGGCAACAGTGTCCTTTTCACCATTCTTCTTAATTCCAAGAGCACCACCAGCCATTTCGACCATCTGCGCTCCGATAATAATTTGTGGCCGGAGAGCACGTGCATCAAAAAGGTTACCTTTGATGTGTCCCTTTGACCATAAGTACATTTGAGCAACAGTTGCTCCATGTTGAATTAATTGTGGCAAATCACGATAAGCAGGGAAAAGGAAGTCTTGCTTCTTAAATGCAGCAGCTGTTCCCATTTCAGAAGCTTCTTCACCCCAAGTTGGCGCATAGAAACCTAATCGACCTTGCTTTGAAAAACTCATTGTTTGTTCATGCAAGGCACGTGCCCAAACCATTTTTTTCATTAAGTCAACTAATAATTCATCATTGAAATTAGCCATTAATTCTTCGTTAACAACATTTCCGTCGTTATCCAGAATTTGTACGGGTTTTGCATAAGGTACCCCTTCATTGGCTTTAATCTCAGCAAAATTGACAGCTTTGGTATTGGCCATATTCAACATTCCTTTCCAAATCCAATTAACATCATGTAAGCGATTGCTTACCTACATTTATAGTATAACCGATTGCCTAAATAATACAAGCGCTTTCATAAACTTAATGGACAGAATTGTTAAAATGGTCCAAGTGAAGTATACGTTTTTTCAAAATTTATAGTTAAATATTGTTATCCTCATATTCATTAGCAATTTTAAATAGTTATGATAGACTATAATATGACTGAATTTTTATATGGAGGCATAGTGAGTAATGTATTTAATGAAAGATATTACCCGTGATGGCAATCCCGTTTTACGTAAACGAGCTGCTAAGGTCTCATTTCCCCTATCTGATGAAGACCAAAAATTAGCAAAGGATATGATGCAATACTTAGAAGTAAGCCAAGATCCTGAATTATGTGAAAAGTACAAGTTACGAGCTGGAGTTGGCCTTGCCGCTCCTCAAGTTGGTGTTTCAAAGCAAATGGCTGCTGTCCTTGTTCCCGCACCTGCTGAAGGTGAAAAGCCCTTATTTAAGGACGTTATCATTAATCCAGTAATCGTTAGTGAATCGGTTCAATATGGTGCTCTTACTGAAGGCGAAGGTTGTCTTTCAGTTGATAAAGACGTGCCTGGCTACGTACCACGACATGACCGCATCACATTACGTTATCAAGACGTTAACGGTGAAACTCATAAGGTACGATTAAAGCATTATCCAGCAATTGTTTGTCAGCATGAAATTGACCATTTGCATGGGGTGCTATTTTACGATCATATTAATAAAGATCAACCATTTGAGGCGCCTGCAGATACAGTAATGATTAGTTAATTTTTACAAAAAATGGTCGAGAGAAAAATACACTTTCTCCCGGCCATTTTCACTAATTACTATTTTGATTTAATTTTTTTAAATCTTCAATGTACTCAACAGTTGCTTCATTTATCAAATAGGCAATATCGATATGCAAAATCCCCTCATATTTCCACCAATCGGTTATAATAAACGGTTGAGAGGCTTTGGGAGCCATCTTTAAATGGTGTCGTTTTGCATATTCATTAAGTTCTGCTGCTAGTTTTTGACGTGTGAAATCATCAAGATTAATATTTTCTTTTTTATAATCAAAATGGTATTCAAAAGCAAGCACACCTTTTCCCCAAACATCGGCAACAATTTGAGAATTTAGATTTTTATTCCAATGTAACATTTCTTTCAAACTAGTATTTAACGCTGCATCAGTAACGTCTTGAGCGTTTTTCTGTACCATCATCGTTGCTCGCTTAAGAAATACGCGATGGATCGTTAAATAAAGAGCAATAACAATTATTGCTGCTAAAATACAGATTAAGAATATAACCATGACTATCACCTCGTTGGCCTTTACCTTTATTTAATAATACCATGTTAGGAAAATTTAAGACACTTTTGGTTATCTGTGATAGAATAATAAAGTAAATTACTGCATAATATCTTTAATTAAGGAGTTTTTAACAGTATGACTTTTAAAGTATACTACCAAGCTGATAAGACAAAACGCCCAGTTCGTGAAAACACTCAATCATTGTATATTGAAGCTGATTCAGAAGCTGAAGCACTTTTAATGGTTGAACACAACACTGACTACAATATTGAATTTGTAGAACAACTTGATGAAAAGGCCCTTGCTTACGAAAAGCAAAACCCTAACTTTAAGTTGACGACGTTCTAAGCTTTTAATCATTAACAGAGGCTGAGAAAAACGCTTGTTTTTCTCAGCCTCCAACTTTCTTATGAACATTAGAAAAATACTGAATTAATTATTCGAATATAAATATTATTTTGCTTTTTGGCACCATTCAAAGGAGGAATATTGATGAATTATTCAATCATCCTCAACCGTCATGCTGGTAATGGTAATGCAGAAAAGGCATGGTCGTCAATTAAACCGGTCTTAGATCAACAACAAATTGATTATCACATGGAAACAACTAAGTATCCTAATCATGGAGAATACCTTGCCAGCCAAATCGCCCAATCTCATAATGCGGGATCAACAATTGTCATTGCGATTGGTGGTGATGGTACGCTACATCAAGTTGTTAATGGACTTATGAAGACGGCCAAGCGATTGAATAAAAAACCACTTGCAGTTGGATATATTCCTGCTGGGACAGGAAATGATTTTGCCCGCGGTTACGGGATTTCTATGCATCCACAAAGGGCATTAAATCAAATTTTAACTGCAGACGCACCACAAAAAATTAACATTGGTCATTATCATGAGGCGATTCGGGGTGAAGAAGGTTATTTTCTTAATAATTTAGGGATTGGTTTTGACGCGGCAATTGTTAGTCGTGCTAATACGTTTAAGGCTCGTCACAAGAAAAATCATATTGGGCGTTTCACCTACCTCCAAAAGGCAATTGGAGTAATCTATGATCAAGAGCCCTTTACCCTGATGATTCAATCTGGGCGTGAACGCTTTATTTTTCCTAAAGCTTACATCGCAATTACCAGCAACCATCCATTTATCGGTGGTGGATTTAAAGTTGCCCCAAGTGCTTCGTTAAAGAAACCATCATTGGAATTAGTCGTCGCTGAACGGAAAGGATGGCCTATGACAATATGGCAATTGCTGCAATTAGCCCGAGGCAATTTAGATCAATCAAAATTTGCCCACCACTTCCAAAGCGATAATCTCCACATCACAACTACTTCACTAGAATTTAGTCAAACTGACGGAGAAGAAATAGGTAATCGTTTTATCGACCTCACCCTAGACATTAGTCAATATCCAATTTGGCAAACAACAGAAAAATAAGTTAAAAGCAGTAAGTCCAGAAGATAATTTTTTCTTCTAGCGCTTACTGCTTTTTGTTAATCTTTTTTAGTTTATTAATCTTCAGAAGCTTCCATTGCTTCTAAAATAATCCGTAACTGACTGCATTCTTCCCGTAAAGATTGCATCTCTTCACCGTATTTTGGTTGAATAGTAACAGTCTGAGTGCCCGTATTTTCCTGTCCCTCTTGTTTACATAAATCATCCAAACGGGACTGTGCACGGTATAAATCTTCTTCAATTTCATGTTTGTTACTCATATTTAACACTCCCCAATAAATGTGAAATATTTTTAGAGCAATACTGGAATTGCAATATAAGTAAGATAACACGAGGATAGAAGAATGTTAACCCTTTTTAGGTTACATCTTTGTTACTATCTAATGAAAAAGCTCTAATAATCTATCAGAACTATTTAACCGTTCCGGCAAAACTTGGATTAAAGTATGGACTGATTGTGTAAGTCGAAACATTAGTCCCTGGGTGAGCAGCGGCCACATATTGATTATTTCCTGTGTAAATAGCTGTATGGTAAGTTGAACCATGGTTACCCCAGAATAAGAGATCGCCTGGCTTAGCTTCACTAACTGGATGTTGGTCCACACAGTTTTCAAGTGCTCCTGTATAGTGTGGTAATTGCTTACCTTCCGCATTAGCATAAACATACTTAACTAATCCAGAACAATCCATTCCACTAAGACTTTCACCACCCCATACGTATGGAACACTATTAGAGTTAGCAATCTTAGTGGCAAGACTAACTACAGAACCATGTTGTAAATCTTGATTAGTAGTTGCTGCTTGCTGTGCAGGTTGACTAGCAGCCGCTTGTGATTGTTGCGGTTGAGCTTGTGACGTTACAACAGTTGTTTGTTGCGAAGCAGCATTACTATTCTGAACGTTATCCGTCGCTTGTGATGCTGGTGCAGTCTGTGATTGTGAAGCTTGACTTGCTACTGGTGCTGCTTGAACAAATGATTGTCCATATAAAGCAGCAGTATTCACAGCTGTTGAAGTAGCTTGACTAACAGCAAAACTTTGTGTTTGCGGTGCAACACTATTTTCAGCTGAGGCAGAAGCAACCTGAACATTATTAGCTGTAGCAGGTTGAGCAGCAACTGTTGTAATGGCTGGACTATTAGTAGTTGCTGAGGACGTTACAGCAGCAGAAGTCGAAGTTGTACTATTCGCAATAGTGGTACTACTATTGTTGGCTGCACTTTGGTTAGGAGCAGCTACTGTTGAAGAAGTTGAAACTTGTTGCGTTGCACTCAAAGCAGGAGTTGCTTGTGAAGTTCCTGCTGGTTGGCTACTAGCCACATCTTGTTGAGGCACAGAAGCAGAGGCAACTGCTGAAGTTTGAACCTGGATCAATGAAGTTGTGTCCGTCGATTGAGCAGCCGGTTGCTGAGCCGATACACTCGCATCAGCAACAGGGGTACTTACAACGGGCGCGTTTACAGCAGTTGAGATCGCAGGACCTGTTACACTGAGTTGTTGTCCAATGTATAATGAATCATTAGAGCTTAAGTTATTCCATGACATTAATTGACTAACAGTTACATTATAACGATCTGCAATAGAGCTAAGCGTGTCGCCAGGCTTAACAGTATAACTACCATCAGTATTCAAATCCGCGTTAGCATCATGTTGAGTAGTAGGCAACGTTAATTGTTGACCAACTGTAATTAAGTCGATGCTATCACTTATCTTCTTAACTGAAGGATTTGTTTGTTCTAATGCACTAATAGAAAGTCCATGTTGTTTTGCAAGCCCCCAAATAGTGTCACCAGACTTAACAGTAAGCTGTTCAGCATTAACTGCTTGTGTTGTCACTGCTAATAAACTTAAGGCACTAACTGCTCCTGCAAAAACGCCACGAGATCGATGGTTATTTGAATGATGTGTTCTTTTTTTACTCATATAAATAAAACACCCTCCCAATAAGTTCCTAAAAACTAAACAAACAATAATAAATTAGTGAAATACACAATTCTAACTTTACCATTAATTTTTAAATGCGTATAGCAATTATTAGATAGTTCTTAAAAAACGTTACTCTTTCTTAAAAGATTAATCATTATAATAATATTTAATCTATCATTTCATTTTTTACACGATCCATACGAGTTACTAATAACAATTCAATAATTGTAATAATACTCATTAATAGAACTGAGTAACGACTAGTCGTCATGAAAACAATAATTGCTAGTATACACAAGATCCAATTCAACCGTTTTTCTTGACGAACTACCCGAATAAAATCCTTTGTAACTTTATCTGGTCGTTGACTTGCCAAGAATCCAAGTTGACTATGTAAACGATTTTCCCAAATCACTAATCCTAAAAAGGCAATTGAAATAATAAACGTTATTAGACTATTCATCATTATCCTCGCTATCATCGGCATGCACCGTCTTATTATTTGCTTGTGATTCATTGTATCGAGCGGATAAAATCTGCTGATATTTTTCCATGATTACTTTATTGATCGGTGTATCATTTAGGGTTGGATATTTTTCTTTTATTTTTTCCAAAACATCATCTGAAAAGTCATAAACAGTCTTAACTTCCTTTTCACCATTAAGAAATGCCAACGTCTCATCATAGTCCAGAGTTATTAAATCGCGCTGTGTACGGTCAGCATCTGGCTGGTGGAGGACATCTGGATCATCTTTTAAATCTTCACGAAAGCCGTTTTCATCATATTGATATTTATTATCTTCCATTTTTAAATTCTCCTTGGTTATCTTCCAATTCATTATACGGTCTTTATAAGACTAAGCCAAGCCAGTAATTTGCTGTAAAATGTGCGTAGAAAACAGTCTTCTCGACAAGGCGGTTGGCTAAGCTAAGGCGGAGGTATGGGCTAATTGTCGCTCGGACGCGAGCCTTGTGACAACGCGAAGCTAATTCTACGTTATCTTGCAATTGTTCGTGAAAATAGCAGAGGGTGAGAAAAAAGCAAAGTTTTTTCCACCCTCTTTTAATTCCTAATTATTAACATGACTCACTTTAATTAAACGCGCAACGTTTTCTGCTGTTTGCGCAATATCAATAGGTGCATCTGCTAATGCTGCTTTTAATGGTTTAGCCCCTTCAGGAGTTGCAAAAATTGCATCGATGGCCGTGGATGAATATAGATCATTTACACCTTTACCAATATTTCCAGCCAACACAATTACTGGAGCATTAGGAGCCACCTCTTTAGTTGCCTTAGCGACTCCATATGGCGTTTTACCAAATTTAGTCTGGAAATCAATTCCTCCTTCACCAGTAAAAACATAATCAGCGCCAACTGCCTTTTTTTGTAGTTGAGTTGCTTCAATCACTAATTCTACTCCTCGCTTCATTGTCGCACCGGTAAATGCTATTAATCCGGCTCCTAAACCACCGGCTGCCCCTGCACCTGCCGTTTGTTCAACGTCTGGCCCACCAGCTGCAACTATTTTTCGTGCATAATGATGAAGATTTTTGTCCAAGATGTTCACCATTTCGTCATCAGCTCCTTTTTGCGGGCCAAATACTGGGGCGGCCCCATTTTTTCCTGTTAATGGGTTGGTAACGTCTGATGCAATCTGAATATCTACATTTTTTAAGCGAGGATCTAAGTCTCCAAAATCTATTTGCTCTAAACTTGCTAACTCACCACCGCCTAAACCAATTTCATGATTATCAGCATCCAGTAAACGTGCTCCAAGTGCTTGGGCCATTCCCGCCCCGCCATCAACGGTTGCACTTCCACCAATTCCAATAATTATTTTTTTTATGTTATGGTCAAGAGCATCCTTAATTAACTCGCCGGTACCATATGTAGTTGTAATAAGCGGGTTCGCAGTCTCCTTATTAACAAATTGAAGGCCACTTGCCGCTGCCATTTCAATCACTGCTGTTTCCCCATCACCTAATATTCCGTACTCAGCATTAACTAATTTATTTAATGGGTTGTGGACTTTAGCAATCATTTTTCGACCGTTAGTCGCATCAACTAAGGATTGAACAGTTCCTTCTCCTCCATCAGCCATTGGAACTAAAACATACTCGGCATTCGGAAACACTCTTTTAATTCCTTCTGCCATCACATTTGCTGCTTCTTTTGCTGTTAGTCCGCCTTTAAATGAATCTGGAGCAATTACAAATTTCATCACTGATCATCCTTTCATTTATAGTAAATGCAAAAAGCCATACAAGATAGTTGCGGTTAACATTGCGGAACCTCCAACTAAGAATTCATAAAAAATACCTTGCGATCGTTCTTTAATATCCATATGCATTGCATTCGCTGTAACATGGAAATAGTTTCCTTGAGGTAATTGGTCAATGACAATCGCCCCAGTATGAACCATTGCAGCCGCTGCAAGTGGTGCAACACCAAATCCTAAAATAGACTTGGCAAAAGAACCAGTAGCTAAAATAACACCCGTAGAGGTTGAAGCAGTTGCTCCGGCCATGAGAATACCAGAAAGTGGTGCTAATAAGACACCAGGCACATGACTTGCCTTAATAAGTTCGATTAATAACTCTGGGAAAGTAGACGCAGTAATAGTAGCACCAATTGCACCTGCACCAATTAAAATCATTACTACGCCAGTCATTCGACTAACACCGGTCTGAGCATAACTCTTAATTTTTTCACCTTTTCCCATTGCTAGAGCACCTATTATTGCTGCAAATGGCAAAACATAGGTAGCATCTAAATTTACTTTTGCTAATAATGGTAAATGACAAATAGTTCCAATTGGTCCTAATAAAAGTAAAACTATTGCAATAACAGGAGCAACGATGGCTTGTTTAAATGTCGGCAAATCACTTTGCTTGATTGTTTTTGCACTATCTTCAAGATCTTGTTCTAGAACTGCCCTACCTTTTTTGCGGATCATTCTAGCTACAACAACTGTAACTATTAAAGCGATGACGGCAGGAATAAAATCAGCAATCATTACTTGACTTAGTTCAAGCCCAAAACCCTTTGCTGCTGCAATTGTATTTGCATTTGGTGAGATTATGTTACCTGCCTTGCCTCCACCAGATAAGGCAACCAATAAAGATAATTTTGAAATATGCATATTGCGACCAACTTCAAGGGCAATTGGTGCAACAATTAAAACAGCGACTGGGATAAAGACACCCACAGCTGTAATTACCATCGTTGCTAGAGCTAATGCAAAAATAGCTAACCGATCACCAAATTTATTAACGATTGTCCGTGCAAGGGTTTCGGCAGCCCCAGAATCCATCATAACACCAGCTAACATTCCTGCTGCTAATACTCGAAGGACCGTTCCCATTACACTTTGTTCACCTTTAACCAAAATATTAATAGTTCCTTCTAAACCAGCCCCACCAATAACGGCGCCGACTATTGCACCTAGTAATAATGAATATACTGGATCTAATTTTCGTAAAATTAAAAAAATCGCAAGTGCTAATCCTATTAATGCTCCCCACCAAGAAATCATTTTATAAGCCTCCTCTTTGATTGCTAGTAAAGAAATATTAAAATAAGATAAAATATCACAAGAAACAGTATCCCTTTGTCATCGTTTACATTAATCCTTAAACAAGCTTATAACAAGTTATGTTTTGCACAAAGATTATTATGCATTTTGTACACAAATCCTATTATCAAAATCTTATCGTCTAATTACCAATCAGTAAGGAGAAAATAATGGAACTCAAACCAGAACTTGCACAATCAATTGTCGATCATATGATGACGCAAATACCGTATAACATTAATATTATGAATAAGAAAGGTTATATTATTGCAAGTGGAAATAAAAGCAGGATAAATACTTTACATGTTGGAGCTGTTGATGCGATAAAACAGCGAAAAACACTACCAATGGAGCAACAATATGGAAATCATGGACAGCCAGGCGTTAATATGCCCTTAAAATTTAAAAATGAAATTATTGGTGTTGTTGGAATTACTGGTGACCCTAATAAAGTTACTCCCCTAGCATCATTGCTAAAAACAGCAGTCGAGCTCTTGCTACAGCAAAAACAAGAAAATGAACAAGAGCACGAAATTGAAAAAGTTAAACAAAGATTTATTTATAGGTGGATTAATGTCAGCAAGTATCAAAATCCGCAACTTGATAGTGAACTAGTTGAGGAAGCAAATCGTCTAAATATAAATCTAGCAAAACAACGACTTGTAATTGCAATTGCTGGGAGTTCTCAGATAATCAAAAACCTTAAACTAGATCAGGAAACAATTATTTTTTCTCTTACTAATCACATTGAGTTGATTATCCTCAGTTCAAAGCACCAAGAAACATATATTCAACAAAAACTTGAACATCAAGAAATTGAATACGGTATCAGTAATTGGGGTAATTTGCTTGGTAGATTAGCGGAGCAAGCAGTTACAACACTGCGATTAAGTAATATTTTTGGAAAGCCATCATTTAGGCATTACTCACAAGTCTCTTTTATTAAACAGGTATTAGATAGTGATTTAAATTTAATAGCAGTTAATGATCAATATGAAGCTTTACTAAAAAGAAAAGATGGGAAAGAATTGATCGATACAATCCGTGAGTTCATTAAGTGTAATATGAGTGTAAATCAAACTGCGCATAATTTATTTGTACACCGTAATACACTTAATAACCGATTACTTCGCATTAAAAAACTTTTTGAACTAGATCCTAAAAATACTGAAGACTTATTTCAACTTTTTATTGGCTACATTACTTTTTACTATCGACAAACTTTATAACCATACAAAAAATACTCCCTATATTCAGAGAGTATTTTTTATTATGATTATAAAATTTTAAACTAACCCATTTGCGACTAAACGTTCTGCATTTTCAACGGTATTCCAAGCCGCCCCTTTAAGGAGATTATCAGCAACAACCCACATATTAAAGGAACCAGGATTTTCTTCATCTGCACGGAGACGACCAACAAAAGTGTCACGCTTGCCAACAGCATTAATTGGTTGAGGATAAACCTGGTGCGCAGGATCATCCTGCAGAACTACCCCGGGAGCGTCCTTTAATACTGCCCGCAATTGGTCAACAGTTACCGTTGGATCATCAACAGTAAAGTAAATCGATTCTCCATGAGCAATTGGGACAGGTACACGAACACAAGTGGCAGTAACCTTAATATCCTTAGCGTCCATGTCGTTTAACATGATCTTCTTTGTTTCGTGGATCATCTTCCATTCTTCATGGGAGTAACCATCATCTTCAAAGACATCGATCTGGGGTAATAAATTAAAAGCTAATGGATAATGCTTCTTGTCACCCTTTGTTGGCAAAATCTTGGCATCTGCTTGCATATCTTTACCATCAAGGTAGTCTTGAGTTTCTTGTCGTAATTCATTTAAGGCTGATTGGCCTGCTCCTGAAGCTGCTTGGTAAGTCGAAACAATAATTTGATTTAATCCAAATGCTTGGCGGATTGGTTCCAATGCTACCACCATTTGAATTGTCGAACAGTTAGGGTTAGCAATGATTCCGTGATGATTTTTTAACGCCTCTTCATTTACTTCTGGAACTACTAGCGGTACATCAGGTTCCATTCGAAAAGCACTCGTATTATCAACACAAACTGCTCCCCGTTTTACTGCTTCTGGAAGGAACTTTTTTGATACTGATCCACCAGCAGATGAAAGCACAATATCAACCCCATTAAAAGAATCAGGTGTCGTTTCTTCAACAGTGATCGGTTGGCCTTTAAATGATAATTGTTTACCAGCTGACTTAGCAGATGCCAGTAATTTCACACTCTTTACTGGAATTGTTGATTGTTCCAATTGCTGAATCATCCGTGTACCAACTGCACCAGTAGCACCCAAAATTGCGACATTATATTCTTTACTCATCTTAGTTCCTTCTTTCAACCTATCCTAAATTATTCATAAAATTTTGTAACCGTTCAATCGCCGTATCAATAACAGAATCTGCCGCTGCATATGATAAGCGAATGTATCCTTCTCCACCAGGACCAAATGCATTTCCAGGAATTACGCCAACTTTAGCTTCGTGGGCTAGTTTACGAGCAAAAGCGAGATCATCCTTCCCAAATTGCGCAGGGATTTTAGCAAAAATATAAAATGCGCCATCTGGCAACGCAATTTCAAAGCCCATCTTTCTCATTGCACTCGCAAGTTTATCTCTCCGTTGACGATAGGCCCGCTTAAATTCTTGCGGATCATCATTCCCGTTTTCTAACGCTTCAATCGCGGCCGCTTGAGCAGTATCATTTGGGCACGTTACCATAAATGAATGCATCTTTGACATCGTTGAAATAAATTCTCCTGGGCCAGCCACATATCCTAAACGATAACCCGTCATTGCATGTGATTTTGATAAACCACTAATCAGAATTGTCTGCTCGGGCAAAAGTGTCGCAAGTGAATGGAAGGGTTGATCGTACATCAATGAACTATAAATCTCATCAACAATCGCATAGATATGATGATCTTCAATTACTTTAGCCAATGCTTTTAACTCTTCTTCAGTGTACGAACGGCCAGTTGGATTATTAGGATAATTTAAGAGAACAGCCTTTACTGCCGGACCCTCTTTTGCTAATACCTCTTCTAGTCTTTCAGCGGATAACAAAAAGCCATCTTCAGCAGTGTTAACTTTGATCGGTTCAGCACCAGTTAGAGAAACACTCGGGAAATATAGCGAAAATGCTGGAGTGGGAATAATTACTTTATCTCCCGGATTTAACATTGCAAAAGTTGTCGCGGTTACCGCTTCTGTTGCCCCAATCGTTACTACAATTTCGGTTTCAGGGTCATAGTAAACGTGACGACTCTGCTCAAGATATTTACTAATCGCTTTGCGTAATTCAATCTTACCCTTGCTCGACGAATAGTGAGAATCATCATTTTGAATACTTTCAATTGCTGCCTTCTTAACATGATCTGGCACAGCAAAGTCCGGTTCCCCAAGCGTTAATTTTACTAGTCCAGGAACGGCAGAAATTTCTTCATCAAATGCGCGAATCTGTGCTGGCGGAACAGCTGCCAGATGACTATTTACGGTTGTTGCTAATTCAGCATGGAGTCTTGGCATTTTTTCACCCTCTTATAAAATATTTTCTAAGCCAATTACCAATTTTGATAATCCATCAACTTTCTCCAGAGCAACCTTAACCCCATTCATAAAGGATTGACGGTCAAATGAGTCTTGGCGGATAGTTAGGGCCTCGCCATCCCCACCAAAGAGAACTTGTTCGTGAGCAATGTACCCCGGAAGTCGAACAGCATGAATCTTAATTCCATGGTAGTCGCCACCCCGCGCACCGGTTAAGCTCTCTGTCTCATCAGGATTCGTCTCATGTGCAGGACGGACTTGATCGATCAACTTTGCGGTACTCAAAGCCGTTCCCGATGGGGCATCTTTTTTATCACCATGATGCATTTCAATAATTTCAACGTCCGGGAAATATTTAGCTGCTTCCTGAGCAAATTTCATAAGAAGAACTGCCGACATCCCAAAATTAGCAGCGATCAATCCACCCACTTGTTTTTCTTCACTGAGGCGCACCAGGTCTGCTTGTTGTTCATCGGTTAAGCCGGTCGTTCCAACAATCGGCCTCATTCCGTGTTCAAGCGCAAACTTAACATTCTGATAAACAGCACTTGGCAAGGTGAAATCAATCCAAATATCAGCAACGCCATCTTCAATTTCATCCAAAGTTTGATAAGGATGAACAGATGATGCAAGGTGAAAATCAGCCATATTCTCTTTTGTTAAGGTTGGTGCAAGCGCAGCAGTAATTTCAAACCCAGCGAGTGAGTTCACTAGATCAACCGCCTTTTGTCCCATTGCTCCAGTCGCACCAGCAATTAAAACTTTTTTCATGCTTTATTCCCCCAAATTTAAAGGTAAGTTCTTGGCAGTCAACGAATTAGTAGGTAATGATAAGGCAGTCTCTAATTCGCGTTTTTCTTCTTCATTTAATGGAAGAATTGGTAAGCGACAACTACCAACGTTAAAACCTTGCGCATTCAAAACAGCTTTAACTGGTGATGGTGATGGGAACATAAACAAAGCGGCCATCCGGGGAGTTAACCACCGTTGCAACTTACCAGCAGTTTGATAATCGCCTCGGTATAGTGAGTCATACATTTGGCGCATTTGATCGACATAGGTATGGGAAGCAACCGAGATAACCCCATTTGCTCCTAAAACCCGGGCAGTTAGCGCCTGTGCATCTTCACCCGTGAAAACTGCAAAATCAGGGTCGCGGTGTTCAACAATGTATTCAAGTTCTTCCAAAGATGTACATTGTTTTACAGCGGCGATATTTTGATGGTGCGACAATTCTACTACGGTTTCCTGAGCCATCTTTACCCCTGTACGACCAGGAATGTTGTAAATGATGATTGGGAGGTCAACATTATCCGCAACTGCTGTGAAATGAGCAACCATTCCCCGTTGGTTAGGTTTGTTATAAGGAGGAACAACAACAAGGGCATAATCGATACCGTTAATTTGCGCAACCTCATTAGTAAAGGCAATCGTTTCCTTAGTATTATTGCTACCAGTTCCAGCAATAACCGGAACCCGTCCGTTTACAATTTCACCGAAATGTTGGTATAGCTCAATTTTTTCATCATGAGTGAGTTCTGGAGTTTCCCCAGTAGTCCCCCCGATAACAAAACCATTACTCCCATGTTCAATTAAGTAATTTGTCAAATATTCTAAACGACCATAGTCAATATTTCCCTCATCATCAAAAGGGGTTACAATTGCCGTCATTAAGTCTGCATTTTGTAATAATGTCATATTATTTCCTCCATTATTTGTTCCCTATTAATTTTGCATCCGATATTCAAGAAAACCAGTAATCGCATCTACTCCACGTTTAATTGCTTTTTCATTGGGGGTAAGGGTGGCCGAATGTAATTGTGAATCATCTTCAACCCCAAGCCAAAACATGGTTCCCGGAAATTTAGCCAGTAAGTAGCCAAAGTCTTCCCCAGTCATTGCTGGTTCTGTTTCGATAAAGTTTACAGTTGGTGTTTCTTCCATATAATGGATAAACCGTTTTGTTAATTCTGGATTATTTTCTACTGGCCAATAGCCACCCTGATTTAATTCAAGGGAAACATCCATGTTAAAACTACGCCCGATTCCTTCACATACGTCCTTCAAGCGGTCATCAATAGTTTCAATCATCGTCTGCGTTAGTCCCCGAATCGTTCCTTCAATCCGTGTATGTCCAGCGATAACATTTCGAATCGTCCCGCCGTCAATCTTTCCTAAAGTAATTACACCACTTTGAATAGGATCGATACTCCGCGAAATCACAGTCTGCACTTGAAGAATTAATGAGGCTGCCGCAACGACCGTATCATTAGCATTTTGAGGATACGCCGCGTGACCGCCCTTACCATTGAGGTCAATATTAACTTCCGTGGTTCCCGCAAACAAGGTCCCCATCCGACAACCAATTGCTCCTGCTGGCAAATCAGGATTATCATGCAAACCGTAAAACTCATCTGGTTTCCACTTTCCGCTAAACAAGCCCAGTTCATATGCCCGCTTTCCACCATTTTCGCTTTCTTCGGCCGGTTGGAAGAAAAACAGGATATTATCTTGCGGCTGGTGTTCACTAAAATAATTCAATACCCCTAATGCAACCGTCATATGAATATCATGACCACAGGCGTGCATTATTCCCGGATGAGTTGATGAATATGGCAAGCCTGTTTGTTCCTCAACTGGTAAAGCATCAATGTCTGTTCGATATCCAATTGTTCGTTGTGGATTCTGACCATGAACTAACACCATGAGAGCAGTTGGCAATTCCTTAAAAGTACGAACTTCTAAAAATGCTTGGTTAAAACTAGCAACCGTCTCCACTAAGTATTGGTGGGTGTCAAATTCATGGAGAGCTAGTTCCGGAATTTGGTGGAGATGACGACGAATTTGAATTAATTCTTCTTCTGTTAACATCTTCATCCTCCTAAAGCTTCCGTAAATCGTCCTCTAATTCAGTCTTACCAGCAGTTTGGTCATCAACATTCTTAATAAACTTAGCAGGAACTCCCGCAACCATCGTATGAGGAGCAACATCATGAGTAACCACGGCGCCAGCAGCAATGACCGCTCCTTCTCCTACATGAACCCCTTCAATTACCACCGCATTGGCGCCAATCATTACATTGTCATCAATGCGGACTGGTTCAGCTGAAGCCGGTTCAACCACTCCAGCTAATACAGTACCAGCACCAATATGACAGTGGCGACCAACAATTGCACGGCCACCAAGAACTGCCCCCATATCAATCATCGAATCGGCACCAATTTCAGCACCAATATTAATTGTTGCGCCCATCATAATGACAGCATTGTCACCAATAAGCACTTTATCGCGAATAATTGCTCCTGGCTCAATGCGGGCATTAATATCCTTCAAATCAAGCAAAGGGACTGCTGAATTACGCGCATCGTTTTCCACATGGTAAGATTCAATTGCTGAACTGTATTCCTTTAATAACGGTTCAATAACTGTCCAATCACCGAAAATAACACCCGTACGCTGTTCAAGAAATGTTTCTACTTCTGTGGGAAATTCTAAATCACCCAAATTCCCTTTAAGATAGACCTTTACCGGTGTCTTCTTGGGTGCGTTACTAATGTAGTTAATGATTGTTTGTGCATCTAATTCAGCCATAATTATTTACCTCTTTCTTCCTTTATATATGTCAAATTATTGTTGGTATGGTTCATCCAAATGAATTAAATCATCATAGGTTTCTCGTTTAATTACAACCTGAGCTGTGCCTTTTTCTGCAAAGACAACTGCTGGACGAGGATTCCGATTATAATTTGAAGCCATTGAATAACCATAAGCACCAGTATCAAGCATCGCTAAGACATCTCCTGGTTTTGTAGCCGGTAATACCTGATTCTGACTGAGGATATCACCAGACTCGCAATACTTTCCTGCTACCCGAACATGTTCAACCAACTCTGCACGAGGATTATTTGCTAAGACCGTTTCATATTGTGCTTCATAAAGTGCTGGACGAATGTTATCACCCATCCCCCCATCAACTGTTACATATGGCTTCAACCCTGGTACATCTTTACGTGATCCAACAGTATAAAGATTATAACCAGCGGGCCCCGCGATTGAACGTCCGGGTTCTATCCAGATCGCTGGCATAGCAAGATTTGTTTCTTTAATTTCAGCTTTAATTACCTTAATAATTGCTGCCACAAATTCTTCTGGAGCAAGTGGTGTATCATCTTTTACATAACGAATTCCAAAACCGCCCCCAACATTGATCACAGCAGCTTGATAGTTAAATTTTTCTTGCCAGTGGGCAGCAACTTCAACCAACTTCTTAGCTACCCCTTCAAATCCCGCAAGCTCAAAAATCTGTGAACCAATATGGGCATGCAACCCTTTCATTTGCATCCGGGGATTCTCGAGGACTTTTGCTAACGCCTCATCTGCCTGTCCTGATTGAAGGTCAAACCCAAACTTACTGTCAACCTGACCAGTTTGAATGTACTTATTTGTATGAGCAGAAATTCCAGGAGTAATTCGCAACATTACATCAACATGTGCATCAAGCTTCTCCAAAACGTCTGCTAGCAATTCAATCTCATGGAAGTTATCAATCATGATTGTTCCCACGTGATGGTCAATTGCCATTTCCAATTCTTCCCGTGATTTATTGTTTCCGTGAAAACTAACATCAGCCATTGGAAAGCCGGCTTTGATTGCCGTATATAATTCACCACCAGAAACAACATCAACATGCGCACCTTCTGCAGCAACTACTTGATACATTGCGATTGCTGAAAAAGCTTTACTAGCATAGCTAACCGCATAATCAACATTATTTTCTTCAAAAACCCGCTTAAATGCTCGAATCTGTTGGCGAATCTGTTGAACATCATAAACAACTAACGGGGTACCAAACCGATGAGCTAAGTCAACCGCATCACATCCCCCAATCGTTAGATGACCAGCGGCATTTAATTGTTGATCAGTAATCTGTTCGTTCATTTGTAATTCCTCCATGAGATTTGTAGTAAAGAGGCTATAAAAAATCCACTGTCTGCGCAAACAAACAGTGGAATTCACTTATCCATTCTGATTTGTCGATAGCGCAACGCAGGCTCTTATTGTCCTGCGACAGTCCGTAGCTTATTCAACTACGACCCAGCTACTTAATGTGCCAAACTAAGCGCTTCGGCAACTTCCCTGTTCAACTAACCTCAATGTCTTGGCGGACTAAATTAGTTTACTAGTGTCGGTTGCGCCTCTTCGATTTATACATAGCTTATAAGTCTTTTATGAGAATGTCAATACAAATAATTAAATTTAAAAAGTTTTTTTAATCCATTAGATGTAAGAAAGTTTATTTTACTTACCTTATACAACTTAAAGGTTTGCATGTCTTCCTTAATGTGTTAGAATTCGATTAAATTATTTTAGAGATAAATTAACAACCCTAATTTTCTCAAAGGAGTATTTAAGTATGAAAGTTGTAAAATTTGGTGGAAGTTCTCTGGCTAATGGAGAAGCCTTTCAAAATGCAATTAATATTATTACCTCTGACCCCCAACGCCGGGTAATTGTCACTTCTGCGCCGGGTAAACGTTTTGCCGATGATATTAAAGTTACTGACTTACTGATTAAATATGCCCAAGCAGTAATTGCAGGCCAAAATCCCCAAGAAATCGTTGAACAAATTTTAAATCGATATCAAGAGATTGCCGCTTATTTTGGCTTACCAGCAGATAAATTAATTCCGCTAGTTGAACGACTGGAAGGTCTTCCTAACCATACGTATCCAAATGATAACTATCTCTTGGCCGCTTTCAAAGCTCATGGTGAACGCTTAAACGCTCAACTAATGGCTATCCTTTTGCAGCATTTAGGCTATGAAGCACGTTTTGTGACACCAAGTGAAGCTGGTATTATCGTTACTGGAACACCCAATAATGCTAACGTTATTCCAGAAACATATGCAAACTTGAGTCATTTTACGTTTAATGAGAACGAATTATTAGTATTCCCTGGTTTCTATGGCCTAACTCTTGCTGGACACATTGCTACTTTTTCCCGTGGTGGTTCTGATATCACCGGTGCAATTCTCGCGCGCGGTCTTCACGCTTCAACTTATGAAAATTTCACCGATGTCGATGCTATTTACTCAGCCAATCCACAAATTGTCGACCATCCGCAACCAATTACAACCATGACTTACCGGGAAATGCGAGAACTATCTTATGCTGGTTTCTCCGTCTTTCACGATGAAGCATTGATTCCTGCTATTCAAGGAAATATTCCAATTAATGTTCGTAATACTAATGATCCTGAAAAGCCGGGAACAATGATTGTCCCTGATAAAGATTTTCAACCAAGCGATATTATAACGGGGGTCGTGAGTGGAAAACACTTTGCAGCCCTCTACCTGCACAAATATCTTCTTAACAAGCAAGCAGGTTTTACTCTTCGGATCCTTGAAATTCTCGCAAAGCACAACGTCTCATACGAACATATGCCTTCCGGAATCGATGATATAACAATTATCCTTGATCGGAATGCAATTAATGACCAATTAATCGATACCATCTGCAATGAAATTCAAGAGGAGATTAATCCTGACCGTTTAGAATGGATTGATAATTATGCAATTACCATGGTTGTTGGTGAAGGTATGCGTAATCGCACGGGGGTAATTGATGATATATTAATGCCTCTAGCCGAAAAACACATTGCGGTTCCCATGATTAATCAAGGAGCTTCACGAATTGCAATTATGATCGGAACATACAACGAAGACGCGGATGATGCCGTTCGAGCTATTTACCATCGCTTTTTCGCAAATTAGGAGGAACTATTTATGGTGCAATTATTAAAAGTACACGGATCACAAAATGCCTTTTTTATTCTTGACCAAACACAATTGACTACTCCCCTTACCGATAAAGAACTAGTTTCATTTACCCGAAAAGTAACTGATACACAAAATGGCGTTCTCGGTGGTGCTGATGGCGTTTTAGTTGTTAACCATCCAACTAGACCAGGATCGGTAGCACAAATGCGGGTAATTAACGCAGATGGCAGCGAAGCCTCAATGTGCGGTAATGGTTTGAGAACGGTTGCTCGTTATGTAGCAGAACGTGATAATTTAACCGATTTTAAAGTTGATACAATGAATGCTAGTCTTCGTGTTCGTCAGCATGAAGACCTTGCACCTGGAGTTCCTGCTTTTGCGGTTGAAATTTCACCAGTAAAGTTTGACCGCACTGCTTTGCCATTTGATAATCTTGGCCATGAGCGCCTGTTAGACACCCTCGTCCCTGAGTTATATCCTAACCTCCGTTTTTCAGCCCTTGCTGTTCCTAACCCCCACTTAATTAGTTTTGTTAGTATGGAAGAGCTAAATGGCCCAGCACTTGAAGAATTAGGTACACGGTTAAATAGTGATAATCTTTACTTCAGTGACGGGGTAAATGTTAATTTTGGCCATATTCTCGGTCATAACAAACTCTTTGTAAAAACGTTTGAACGAGGAGTCGGCTTTACAAATGCTTGTGGGACAGGTATGTCTGCCACTAGTCTCGCTTTAGCCCTCACTCATCCAGACGCAGCATCATTTAATGAACCAATTAGTGTTTATAATCCTGGTGGCATGGTTAAGACAATTCTTCACCGTGATGACTACAACTACTGGGTCGAACTAATCGGTAATGCTACGTTTACTCATATTATTACTGTAGAGGAGTCAACAATTCACCAAGAAAATCTTGATGAGCTTCAAAGCAGTAGCGTTGAAACGGATGAAAACAAAGCATATTTGGCTTTTGTTAATTCACTACCTTCCTTAAAATTTGAAAACTAAAAAAATTTAAAAGATAAAAATCGATGAAAATTCAGTTTCAACTCTGAATTTTCATCGATTTTTAATTTATTTACGATTAAACAATGTATCAATTGATTGGTTATTGTGGATACGAACAATTGCTTCTTTTAATAAATCGTCCACTGATAATTGAACCAACTTAGGGAATTCTTTCTCTTTTGGTAGGTGGATTGTATCTGTTACAATCATTTTTTCAAGAGGAGAATTTTGTAACGTATTTACCGCATCAGCTGATAATACTGCATGCGTAGCAATTCCGTAAACTTTAGCGGCACCAAAGTTCTTTAATGCTTGTGCAGATAAGTTCATCCGTACTCCTGTATCTACAATATCATCAACAATAATCGCAGTCTTTCCTTTTACATCCCCGATTACATATTCCGGTACTTCTTGTTCAGTCCGTTCCCGAACTTCATTGTTACGGTTATCAATAATCGCAATGGAAGCTTTAATTCGTTCAGCATATTTCCGCGCTAAATTAACGCCAGCATGATCAGGGGCAACTACTACAATATCATCACCCAAGTTTTGTTCCTCAATATATTTAGTAAAAAGACTGGTTGCTTGAAGATGATCAACAGGAATATCAAAGAAACCTTGAACTTGAGGAGCATGAAGGTCAATCGTTACTAGTCGACTAATTTGATCCATTTCAAGAAGGTTGGCGATCAATTTAGCTGTAATTGGTTCACGGCTTCGTGCTTTTCGATCTTGACGTGCATAGCCATAGTATGGCATTACTACGTTAATCTTAGCCGCACTTGCCCGCCGTAGAGCATCAACCATAATTAATAGTTCCATCAAGTTAGTGTTAACTGGATCAGAAACTGACTGGATGACGTAGACCTCACAGCCACGAATACTTTCGTCAATTGTAATTTTAATTTCCCCATCAGCAAAATGACTAATGGAAGCTTTACTCAACGGAATCCCCACGCGTTGAGCAATTTGTTCAGCTAGTTTTGGATTTGAATTTAGTGAAAATAAACGCACATTATCGGCATTTTTTATCTGGGTCATTTTTATACTCCTTTAAAGTTCGACAATAATCATAACTATTATGACAACAAATTACTATTCAAGCAAGTATTATTTGGCTTGATGCAAACTTTGTAAGCTAATATTTTCCATTCCGATTAATGGATCAATTGTCTCTGAATTAATGAGATCAGCTGTTAGGATATATTGCTGAGCATCATTATTTATTAACTGTTCATTTTCTTTTTGAACAGGTTGCGGACTAGAAAGTTCTTTGGTTAACGAATCCGTTTGATGATCCAATTTTGATTTTAGTTCACCATGCTTACTCCAAACCTTATCAAGACGATCGACCAAAGAAGTTTTCCGGTTAACTGCTTCATTTTTTACACTAGTCACAACCGCATACGGCTCACCGATCAAGACTAACTTTTCTGCGGCACGGGTAATCGCCGTATATAAAAGATTTCGTTGAAGCATCCGGCTAAACTGCTGAACAATCGGCAAAAGAACCATCTTAAACTGACTTCCCTGTGCTTTATGGATCGAAATACAATAAGCTAACCGTAATTGATTCCATTCCATGCGGCTATAGCTCACTTCATTACCATCAAAATCGACAGTAATTGATTCATTTTTCTTACCGACTGTCCTACCGCTTTCAATTGCTGTGATTTTTCCAATATCACCATTAAAAATGTTCTTTTCTGGAACATTAACGAGTTGCAAAACCTTATCTCCAACACGAAAAGTTAGTCCCCTAAAATCGACTTCTTGCTTTCCATTAGCTGGAGGATTATATGCCTGTTGTGCAAGTTCATTCAAACGGTCGATTCCCGCCTGTCCGCGGTACATTGGTGCCAAGATTTGAATATCATTTGCGGAATAATCTCGTTTTTTAGAAAGGTCAATAATTTGTTGAACCACACTTGGCACTTGGTTAGCATGGCATGAGATAAATGATCGATCTGGCATTTTATTCGTTAGATCTGATGGTAACTTACCCTCTTTGATAGCATGAGCTAATGGGATAATTGTTGAATCAGCAGCCTGGCGGTGAATATTGGTTAGTTCAACTTTGGGCAGTTCTGCAAAGTCAAGAAGATCATGGAAAATTTGCCCGGGACCAACAGATGGTAATTGGTCTTTATCACCTACCAAAACCACATGCATAGAAGTAGGGACGGCTTGAATAAGAGTCTTAAACAAGAGGGTATCGACCATCGACATTTCATCAATAATCAATAACGAGCCTTCTAAATCGCGGGCATTCATATCAGTTGGCATTTCCCGACCGTTAAGTCCTAGCAAGCGATGGATTGTACTTGCTGGCAAATCTGTAGCTTCACTCATTCGTTTAGCAGCTCGGCCTGTAGGAGCAGCTAGCAAAACAGGAAAAGACTTTTCCTTATATTCATTTACATCCAATGAGAGATTATGAATTTTCGCATAGCTAGCTACAATTCCCTTAATAATTGTTGTTTTTCCCGTTCCTGGGCCTCCCGTAAGAAGCATGACTTTGCTGTTTAAGGCTGTTTTAATAGCCTCTTTTTGAACTTGGTCATAGGTTATCCCCGATTGATCAGCAACTTCCGTAACTGTTTTTTCAATAGTCGTTGCTGGTAATTTTTCCTGGTCAACAGTAAGAAGACGATGTAAGTGATCAGCAATTTGCCATTCCGCGTTATAAAGGGCAGTTGGATAAATTTTTTCATCCGCGTAACTAATTTCTTGATTTTTCTCTAACTCAACAATTTGGTTGGCAATTAAATCTGTAGAAACACGGCCACCACTTCCTTGGGCAAGCAATTGGATAGTTTGCTGAAGAAGAGGTTTTGTTGTAGTAAATGTATTACCAGTTTCCATTGTCAAGTCATCAAGTGTCTGGATAATTGCTGCATCAATCCGGCGTGAATCATCCGTGGCAATTCCTAATTTTTGTGCCACCTGATCAGCACGATTAAAACTAATTCCATCTATTTCAGCGGCGAGTTGATAGGGGTTTTCATTAATAATATGTAGAGTTTCTTCCCCGTACTTGTCAAAAATTGCACTACTAAGGTTAGCGCCAAAGCCGAGATCATTTAGGCCGATAATAATCTCGTCCATCCCCTGGTTTGCCCGTAAATTATCAACCAATGAATCCTTAACTGCTTTGCGGAGTTTTAATTTATCTAAAACATGCGGGTCAGCAATAATTTTATTAATCGCATCTGTTCCTAACTTGTCGACAATTTTTTCAGCCGTCTTTTTTCCAATTCCGGTAAATTGTTTTCCAGACAAGAAATCAACTAACCCATCCTTGCTTGTAGGACGGTTGACATGATAAGAAGTAGCTTGAAATTGTTGTCCATATCGTGGATGCTCAACAATTTTTCCCTCAAAGCGGTAAGTCTGATCATCACTAAGATCACCAAAACTTCCGGTTACAGTAATTTCCGGCTCGTGCCAATCAAAATTTGCTTCTTCAACCGAGACAATTAAAACTTTAAAAAACGAATCTGGACTAGTAAAAATCTCAGATTGTACCTGACCAATAAAAAAAGACGGCTCCGTTGGCGTCTTAAATAGGTCGATTTCTTCAGCCATAGAAGTCATCCTTTCATGTTGCTAATTTTTCTTTTGCGTTGCCTGAAGCGCTTTTTCAATATCATTAAGTCGTTGCTCACTCTTATGGTAGTAGTTAGGATCTAACTGCTTAGCTTGCGCAAGGTAGTCTTTGTATGGCTCACCAAGAACCATCGCTACAATTCCGCGGTTAAATTGCGTATCAGCACGGCCCGGATGATACTTTAGAATTGCATCATAATAAGCCTTAGCCTGTTTAAATTCACCTAATGCTAATAATGAATCACCAATTACCTGATTAATTTCAGGATCGTCTGGACGTAATTCAAGGGCAGTTAATCCATAAGCAACGGCTTGCTTGTATTGTCCCTTTTTCATATAGCTTTGGGCTAACATAAGATAAGAATCAGCTTTGAGTTTGGGATCATCAATCTTATTGTAAAGCTTAATTGCTTCATTAACTTTGCCAATCTCATAGTAAAGGTTACCAAGACCATAGTTTAAGAGGTTCATAGCATCCTTGTCACCCTTTGCCTCAAAGATCCCCAAAGCCTTCATAAAGAGTTCTTCTGCTTGTTGATAGTCATTTAACCGGGTTAGCAAAGAACCTAAATCATAATAATTGTTTACTTTATCTGGGTGCTCATCAATTGCTTCAACTAGTTTATGAACTAATTTTTCTGTTTCCTTTTTCTTAGGATCACGAAAACCTTTTTTCTCTGTCATTAATATCACCTCTTAAATCGTATCAGTCGGATCAACCTTGCTCTTGTGAAGGTAAGATGTATCATTCCACTTTTCAAGTTCAAAATGACGACCATCATTAGTAATAAGAATCGTCGTTGATGTATTGCTTAGTCCACCACGATCTTTCAAGTGAGCAAGCGGTGTTCCAATCAATGCATTAATGGCAGCATTCAAGGCAGCTCCATGTGAAATCACGAGAATATTACCATTAGGATACTGGCGACAATACTCTTCAATTGCTGCACGGAAACGAGCGATTACTTCTAGAAAACTTTCTCCTTCTACTAATGATTCATCATATTTATCAGGATGATGACGAAAGTTTTTTAAGACTTCAGGCCATTTTGCCGCAACATCTTCAAAATGCATTCCCTCCATTTTGCCTAAATTAAATTCTTTTAACCGGCTATCAATTGTTAATGGGATTTCTGGATTCAAATGGTTCAATAATGCCTGAGCTGTTACGCGCGCACGCTTTAAAGGACTAGTATAAGCGTGTTCAAACGGAATCCTTTGTAAAGAACTTGCTAATAATTCAATTTCACGATAACTATCCTTTAATAACGGTGAATCGCCATTGGCACCTTGATAACGGGATTCTAAATTCCATTGCGTTTTTCCGTGCCGGATTAAATAAACTTTTGTCATCTCTGTCGTTACCCCTTTTATTTACTATCTTACCAGAGTTTGCGGCAATTGTTTATCACAGAGTTATTACTTTATGTATATTTAAGAAGGCAAAAGCGAAATTACCTCTGCCTTCTTTAAGGTCTAAAAATATGAATCAAACGTATTGAAGCTGCCGGTCATGACTGTAAGCACGATCAATAATCGCGCTCCCAAGGCATTCCTCTCCATCGTAAAAGACAACCGCTTGACCTGGAGTGATGGCCCGTGCAGGATCATCAAATTCAACTGTTACCATTTGATCATCCTCTGACAAATGAACAGTAACGCCAACATCTGTCTGACGGTAACGGAACTTGGCCGTACAATGAAAATCACGCCCATAACGACTTACAACATCATCAACCCAGTGGATATCACTCGCTTCAAGATGAGTAGCATAAAGATAGCTGTTTTCGTATCCTTGACCAACATAAAGAACGTTCTTCTTCATATCCTTACCGATTACAAACCATGGCTCATTACTTTCCTTATTACCACCAAGGCCAAGCCCACGACGCTGACCAATGGTGTAATACATTAAGCCCATATGCTGACCAACGACCTTACCATCAAGGGTCTCCATATTCCCTGGTTGTGCTGGAATATATTGACTCAAGAATTCACGAAAATGACCATCCTCACCGATAAAGCAAATTCCAACAGAATCCTTCTTATCAGCAGTAGCAAGCCCTGCTTCTTCAGCAATCTTTCTGATTTCTGGCTTAGTGTAGCCAGCTAATGGAAACATTACCTTATCCAACTGCTTATAATCAAGTTGACTTAAGAAGTAAGTTTGATCCTTGTGTTGGTCTTTAGCACGCATCAAGTGCATCCGGCCGTTCTCATCACGCTTTACATCAGCATAGTGTCCAGTAGCAACGTAATCAGCACCTAATTGGTTAGCATATTCAATAAAAGCCTTGAACTTGATCTCTTTATTACAAATAACATCAGGATTTGGTGTACGACCTTTCTTGTACTCAGCAATGAAATACTTGAAAACCCGATCCCAGTATTCCTTCTCAAAGTTAACAGAATAGTATGGAATCCCAATCTTAGAAGCAACTTTTGCTACATCTTTGTAGTCTTCAGTGGCAGTACAAACACCATTTTCATCAGTGTCATCCCAGTTTTTCATGAAGACACCAACAACATCGTATCCTTGACGTTTCAAGAGAAGAGCCGTCACTGAAGAGTCGACTCCTCCACTCATTCCTACCACCACACGTGTATGACTATTATCAGCCATTAATTATCACCATCATTTCGTATAGATTCTGGAATAATCTACGATTGAAGGTCGTATGCATCCAGTGATAACCATTGTACCAGAGTATTTCAATCCCTGCACAGTTTTTATTTAGTGAATATTTGCCGGGCAACCATTTCATCTAAAATATAGTGATATTGTTGAATAAATTCAGCTGCGCGTTGGTGATTAAAAATATTAATTTTTCTTAAACCATTTCCTGAAAGAGTCTCCATTTTAAAACCGTCTAAATCACTGTTAATTAAAATCCGAAGACGGGCAACCGGTTTAAATGGGTTATCAGTATCGAGACTTCCTAAATATTCAAAGTTTCCCCGGTTAGTCTGTTCAAATCCCAAATCAAGTAAAGCATATTTTTTTATCTCTGGGCTAATTGTGTATTTATCCTTATCACCAGAAATTTGTACTGTTTTTGTAAATTCCATTTTAATTGTCCCCATTAATTTTCTTTAGGTTTTCAACGGTTCTAACAATCGTAGCAATTAACTGATCAATATCTTCTTCCGTATTTAACCCACCAAAACTAATTCGAATTGATTCACTAATTCGGGGGCTATCAGCGCCAAACATCGCTGTTAAAACGTGAGAAGGTTCAATACTACCCGCTGTACATGCAGAACCACCAGAGACTGCGATGCCTGCAAGGTCTAGGTCTGTCTGGATAACATAAGTTGAAATTCCCTTAAACCATAAGTTAAGCACGTGGGTTTTGTTGATTTGTCCATTAATTTCAAAATCAACATTATTTTCCTTAAGCGCATTAACGATCTTTTGCTTAAAGGCATAATAACGATCACGGCGTTCTTCTTTTACCTCCGGCGTGTTTAATTCTACCGCTTTAGCAAAACCGGCAATTCCAGGTACATTTTCAGTCCCCGCACGGCGTTTAGTTTCTTGGTCCCCACCCTTAATAAAGCTTGGAAAACTAATGCCATCACGACGATATAAAAATCCCATCATCTTTGGCCCATTAATCTTATGGGCCGATGTTGAAAGCATATCAATATGATCAGCTTTAACATCAATTGGCAACAGTCCATATGCTTGAACTGCATCTGTATGGAACCATGCTTGATGGTCTTTCAAAATTTCACCAATCTCATGGATAGGCATTTGACTACCCACTTCATTGTTTTCCATCATAATGGTTACTAAAATCGTATCATCACGAAGAGCGGCCTTAAAATCATCAATTGAGATATTACCATTTTCATCAACTGGCAAATAGGTTACCTCAAAGCCATGTTCTTCTAAAAAATGGAGAGGTTTTAAGACTGCCTCATGCTCAATGGCAGTTGTAATAATATGCTTACCAAGATTCTGCCGTTTAAAAGCAGTTTGGATAATAGCAGTATTATCACTTTCAGTCCCCCCACTGGTAAAGATAATCTCATTATCATCAGCATTAATGCTTTGGGCAAGAACGTGACGACTATCTTCCATTACAAGTTTGGCATGACGCCCATAAGAGTAACCAGTTGAGGCATTTCCCCATGATTCTTGCATTTGTTTAGTCACTTCCGCAATCACTTCTGGGGTCATTGGGGTTGTTGCTGCATTATCCAAATAAATCTCACTCACGAGTTTTTCATCCTTCCATTTACTTATCTAAATCTGCAAAGAGCTGAAGAAGCATGTTTGCAGAGCGTTTTCCGGCATCAATAATAAAGTCGTCAAAACTAACGCCGGCATCTTCATCACCTGTATCAGACATTGCCCGAACTACCACATATGGAATTTGGTGGTCAGTGGCAACTTGTCCAACCGCTGCCCCTTCCATTTCACTAGAAAGTGCATCAGGGAAATTATTCAAAATCTTTTTAATTGCTTCTGAGCTTGCAATAAATTGGTCACCAGAAACAATTAATCCTCGTTTTACATTTAAACCAGTCTTTTCGCCGGCTTTTTCTAAGGCTTGTCCCCATTGATCAGAAGCCTTAAAGCGCGGTTCTTTCCCTGGGAGTTGACCATAACGGTAATTAAATGCAGTTGCATCGACATCATGGTAGGCCGTTTCAGTTGAAATTACAATGTCCCCAACATGTAAGCCTTCACCAATCCCGCCAGCTGATCCAGAATTAATCACAACATCTGCCTCACAATCGGTAATTAAATGTTCAGTAGTAATCCCAGCTTCCACTTTACCAATTCCAGATTCTACTAATACAACGTCTTGATTACTGATCTTACCGAAAAGGTAGGATTTACCCCCGATTTCCTTTTCTTGTTTATCAGATAACTTCGCAGTTAATTCTTTAATTTCTTCAGGCATTGCACAAATAATTCCAAATCGCATATTTTTCTCCTTTTTATCCAACATAAAATAGTATTAAGTAAACAATAATAATTGCCACAATCAAAGCAATGATTGCAATATTTAAGCGACGCTTCAAGCGCGCTGTTTTTTCTGCCACTGTTTCGTCATGACGCTGACTAGCAACTGCTTCGCGACTATAAGGTCGATCAGTTGTATTTTCTGCCGCTTCATTAGGTTGTTCAGTCTGACGTTGCTGTTGACGATATTGACTACGTGACATACGTGATTGTTGCTCATCTTGTTGTTTATTATCCACGGTTGTTCATTCCTTGCCAGTAATAGATTGCCATGATTGTCTTAGCATCTTCAATTTCGCCTTGATCAATCATTTCAAGCGCTTGTGGTAAAGTTACTTCTTTTAACATCAATTGTTCATCTTGATCTTGCGGCAGCTCGTTGCTAACCCGTTTTAATCCCGTAGCCAAATAAAGAGTCATGTATTCATCCATACAACCAACAGAAGTATAAAATGAAGAAATCTTTTTTAAACTTGTTGCTTCATACCTTGTTTCTTCATTTAATTCACGTTTAGCCGCATGAAGAGCATTATCAGCATCCCGTTGGTCGAGCTTCCCCGCAGGAATTTCAAGGGTTGTTTTCGCAATTGGTGCGCGCCACTGTTTTTCAAGAATCATTTTATTATCAGCCGTCAAAGCCAAAATCGCAATTGCTGGTGCATGGTGGACGATTTCTCGTTGTGTTTTATTACCATGTGGGGTGATAACTTGCTGTACTTCAACATCGATTAAATGGCCGTGAAAAACTGTTTTACTACTTATTGGTCGCTCTTCAAATTCCATTAGAACCCATCCTTATCTTAAAACACGAACATGTGCTGCTTGTGGTCCCTTTTGTCCTTGAACAATTACTAATGAGACCTCTTCATCAGGGTGAAGGATACGACGACGCGTTCCTTCAATTCCACTATAATGAACAAAAATTTCTCCTTCGTGAGGAACTGTAATAAAGCCCCATCCTTTTTGTTCGTCAAAACTTTTTACTTTTCCTTTGAGCATTTTTACCAACTCCATAATAAAATACCAAGCAACAAGTGTCACTTGGTATTTTACACCGCTTAAAAATAATTGTCATTTACTGGATAACGAAAACCAGTTTTTTTAGAGATTATTCTTCTAAACCATCTTCTGCTGTTTCAGGGAAATTTTCCCGAACAATCGCAGCACAGCGAGCACATAATTCAGGATATGCTGGATCACTGCCAACATCTTCCTTAACCATGCGACAACGAGCACAAGTTTCACCATTAGCAGTTGTAACCTTAACTGCTACCCCATCGTTGTATTGGTCAGCATCAGCAGGCGCTTCATCAGCTGGATGGACATGAAGAGCAGAAACCCCTAGCAATAATTGAATGTTTTCATTAAGACTATCAAGTAATTGCTTTTGATCATCGGTTAAGTAAAGATCAACTTGAGCTTCAAGTGATTTACCGATTAGCTTAGCATTCCGTGCCTCTTCAAGACTCTTCAGAACATGTGAACGTACTTCCATAAAGTCATCCCACTTGCTCAATAGCTCTTCTTCGCCAGCGAATGTCCGTGGATCTGGAATTTCAGTTAATTGAACAAAATCTTCTGGTTCATTCATGTAGCTCCATACTTCTTCTGTAGTATGAGGGAGAATTGGCGTAAGAAGTTTAACAAGTGTCAAAAGGATATCGTAGAAGACGGTTTGCATTGACCGCCGAACTTCTGAATTTTCAGCCTCAATATAGAGCACATCTTTGGCAATGTTCATGTAGAAAGCTGAAAGATCATTGTTTACAAAGTTGATCAATGCCTTATAAGCATCAAGGAAATCATAATTATCAAAATCTTCCCGCATTGTCTTTAAGAAGTGGTTAAGTTTAACCAACATGTACTTGTCTACCGATTGTAACTTCTCATAAGAAACGGTATTTTCTTCAGGATTGAAGTCACTAGTATTAGCAAGTAAGAAGCGGAACGTATTTCTCAACTTACGATATGCTTCAGAAATCTGTTGGAATGTTCCCATCGATACACGAACATCAGCTGAAGTATCAGCACTCATTACCCATAACCGGATAATTTCCGCACCCATTTGTTGAACAACCTTATTTGGATCGATAACGTTACCTTGAGATTTACTCATCTTGTTACCGCGCTTATCAAGTGTGAACCCTTGAGAAACGATTTCCTTATATGGCGCATGTCCTGAACATACAACACTGGTAATCAAACTAGAGTTAAACCAACCACGGTATTGGTCAGACCCTTCAAGGTAAAGGTCCGCTGGGTATGTTAAATAATCACGTTCAGCTAATACCCCTTGGTGTGATGAACCAGAATCAAACCATACGTCCATAATGTCAGTTTCCTTAGTGAACTTACCATTAGGAGAATGTTCATTAGTGTATCCTTCTGGCAAAAGATCTTTTGCTTCACGTTCAAACCAAACATTAGAACCATACTTAGCAAATAATTCTGCTACATGGTTGATTGTTTCTTCTTCCATGATTGGTGTGCCATCTTCAGCATAGAAGACTGGTAGAGGTACACCCCAAACACGTTGACGAGAAATTACCCAATCACCACGGTCTTTGATCATATTGCGAAGGCGAACCTTTCCCCATTCTGGGTGGTACTTAACGTCTTCTAAGGCGTCCAAAATATTTTGACGCATCTTTTCAATTGATACAAACCATTGATCAGTTGCCCGGAAGATGATTGGTTGCTTTGTCCGCCAATCAAATGGGTAACTGTGTTGTAATGGCTCTTGAAGAAGTAAAGCATTGTTTTCTTCTAGCTTTTGAAGAGATACATCATCAGCATCTTGGTAGAATACCCCTTCAAAGCCTTCACCGTTTTCCTTAGTTAAAACACCTTGATCATTGATTGGGGCAAAAATTGGCAAGTCATACTTTTTACCAAAGTTGTAATCATCATCCCCATATCCAGGAGCAGTGTGAACAAGGCCAGTACCAGCATCAGCAGTAACATAATCTGCTAAACCAACAAGAAGATCACGATCAAGGTATGGGTGTTGAGTAGTCATCCCTTCAAGTTCTTGACCCATTAAATGATCAACAACTTCATAATCTTCCCACCCAAGTTTTTCTGCTAATTTCTCAAGCAGGTCTGTTGCAACAACAAATTTCCGGTCATCATTTGCTGGCTTTACAACAGAGTAATCAAACTTTGGATTAACCGCAACTGCCTCAGAAGCAGGAACAGTCCATGGTGTTGTCGTCCATACAACTAAATATGTATCATTATCTAAACGGCCTTTGCCATCTTTAATTTGCTCTACGAAGAAGGCTGTTTTAGCAACAACATCATGATATTCAACTTCGGCTTCTGCTAAGGCTGATTCTGAAGACCATGACCAGTAAACTGGCTTCTTAGCTTGGTATAATAGACCTTTCTTAGCAAATTCACCGAATACCCGAATTTGAGCAGCTTCAAATTCTTTATCAAGGGTAAGGTATGGATGATCCCATTCACCACTTACACCTAACCGCTTAAAGTCAGTCCGTTGCTTATCAACTTGCTTAAGGGCATATTCCCGACAAAGATCACGGAATTCAGTTAAGCTCATCTTCTTACGGTCGTAACCGGACTTAGTCAATTGGTGTTCAATTGGCAATCCGTGAGTATCCCAACCAGGAACATAAGGTGCCCGGTAGCCAGACATTGACTTATAGCGCACAATAAAATCTTTAGAAATCTTGTTCATAGCGTGGCCAATGTGAATATTACCATTAGCATATGGAGGCCCATCATGTAAAACAAAAGTAGGCTTTCCTTCATTTAATTTTTGTCGTAGTTCATAAACTTTATTTTCTTCCCATAGCTGTTCCCGTTGTGCCTCAGTTACAGGTAACTTTCCGCGCATTGGAAATTTAGTACGGCCAAGGTTTAACGTATCTTTAACACGCATTGTAACTACCCCTTTCATTAATTCTTGTATTTTAATAATAAAAAAGCTTCCTCCCATTACTGGGACGAAGCTTCTTCGCGGTACCACCCGGATTTAAAACTTTAAGATTAAAGTTTCCTCATGTCATTAGATAACGATAATGAACCGCCTCATCCTAACTAACTCAAATGAGGTACTCCGAGATGATCAGGAATAGTTAAACATTATCAACCTCTCACCAATTGTTGACTCGCTTCAACGTTATGATAATTATTCCAATTCTCTTCAACGATTTTATTAAAATACGATTCTAGTGATTTACTTGTTATTATCAGGGAAGACAACAACAGTTTCAGGTGTATCTGATCCTTTGTCATCGTTAACAGCTGTTGGTTGTACAGGTGTACTCTCTTCTTCTGCTTGTTCAGCAGAAGCAACTGGCTGTTCTGATTCAACAGGTTGTTCTTCACTAGCAGTTGTTGCAGTTGATTCTACACTGGTTGGTGAACTGCTGTCAAGACGACTACCTAAAATTTTTTCAATTTCGTCATATTTACTCAAGTCATCATTTTCCAAAAGCTTGTCCCATTCATTACTCTTAATGACTTCTAATTGAGATTCAAGCATGACTTGAAGCCGTTGACGGAAGATCCGAGTCTGTTTACGAAGATCATTAGTTTCACTTGTTAACTTCTTAGTAGAATTAGCAGCGTCTTCAATTACTTGATTTGACTTATCATTGGCTTCCGAAACAATATCAGTTGCTTGCTTTTGCGCTTCACGAATCATAATATCTGCTTCACGCTTAGCATTATTTTTAACCTTATCAGCGGCCTCTTGAGCAACTAAAATTGACTTATTTAAAGAATCTTTCAAGTCAGCAAAGTACTTAATCTTGCTATCGTTAGCCCGTACTTGCTCTTGTAAATTATTATTTTCAGTTATTAATTGTTGGACCGTTTGTGAAACTTCCTGAATAAATTCTTGAACTTCTTTAGGATTATAACCCCGCATCTTAGTATTAAATTGCTTATTGTTAATTTGATCAACCGTCAAACTCATAAGTAAATTCCTCCATTCAAATTACGCATTTACAACTGAAATGGTAATTCTTTCTTTATCTTTTTTTGTTTTCCCATTGGTCATATCGATTCTGAGGCGACCACCATGACGCACAGATATCAAATCATGAACCACAATTTGATAATCTGGACGATCAATCTCTTCCCAGTTTAATCGAACTTGACCATGCTCTATTAATTGCTTTGCCCGGTTTCGTGAATAATTAAAGCCTGCAGCTATCACAACATCTAACCGTAGTGATGAAACTGTTGTAACTATCGGTACCCATTCCTCTTTAGGTGTTACCACTGCTTCTGTTGCGATCGGAATCCATTTAACCTTAATTTGGCCAACGTGCTCAACGTTTTTCCGTAAATACTCTGCCATTGGTTTCGTTACGATCACTTGCCAATGCGCTCCATCAGTTAAAATATCACCAAATGCATTCCGCTCCATCCCTTCACCGATTAATGTTCCCATAATTTGCCGATGATGAAGTTCTGAAAATTTAACAGGATAGTTTATCTCTAAAGCCTGTAAAGCAAAGTCTTCGATAGAGGGTTCATAATAAGGCGGATAAATTAGAACTCGTTGCATTTCTGCGCCTTGCCAACCACCATACATTGTTATTTTAACATTGTTATTTCGATTAACAATCGTTTGGATAATAAAACGTTCACGTGGATTTAAAAAAGGAGTGAGGACAGGACGATATTGGCTTTCTGCAGTGGCTACCCAGTCATTTGCTTGGTCAATAAGGGTGGCTTCATCCGGACGAAAATGTTGTTTAATATTATCTTCGCTCAAATTTACTTCCTCTTAGTATTAATTAAATGATTGCTGCTATTTGTGCTAATCCTGCTTGAACAAAATATAGTACAAGGATAGCGATCATCGGCGCAAAACTTATCCCCCCAATTGGAGGAATAAAGTCAAACCAATGCATATAAGGTTCTACCAACCGATTGATAATATCACCGAGTCGTGAATTACGTGCATTAGGAAACCATGACATAATGCACCACACAACTATTACTAAAATATAAGCATCAACTAATTGATTAAGAGCCCATAATAAAAATGCGATCATGTTAACTCCTTTTAGTGACTAAAATTTATCACCATCATTTTTTAGATTACTCGTTAAACTACCTGAGATTTCATAGTTTTTAGGGGTGCAGAGGAAAATTTCCTTTCCGATCCGTTTCATTTCACCATCAATTGCAAAAACGGTGCCATTTAAGAAGTCTACTAACCGTGCTGCAACATTTGTATCCATTTGAGTGAAATTAACGATCACCGCATGTCCTTCTAATAATTGGGATGCGATCTGCTTTACATCTGCATAAAGGCGGGGTTCGTATAAGGAAATCTGACTCATTTGGTTAAGACGCCCGCTATTAATTGAAACTACTTTGTTGCTTGTGTTTGCTGGCGTTGAAACTTGTTCACTCGTTTCATAGAGACCATCTTGTTCATCAATGTCTTCTTCACCAAATAGGCTTTTTAAAAAATTTGCTGCCATTGTATTACCCTCCTTAATAGGTCTAAACAGAAAAAGGCGGATTAAAAAATCCACCTTTTTGCTAAATTATTTACTTACGACGATTCTTGAAGAACGGTGGAGTCGATAAGTTAGTATCATCATTGTCATCCGTATTAGCCGCATCATCGTTAAATACGTTAAATTCTGGCTTAGTAACGTGAGAAAATTCGTTATCAGAATTTCTTGATTGGTTACTTGTATCGGCTGTTGGATCATTCCAACCATCAAAAGGATCTCGTTGCTTTGGTTGTTCTTCTTGTGGAATAGACCGAGTTACTCGTGGTGCTTCTTTTTCCGCTGGCTTTTGTTGTTGAATTTTCTTTTTCTTATCAATTCCAGTGGCAATTACAGTAACGCGAACTTCATCGCCCATTGATTCATTTAAGGACATACCAAATGAAATATCAACATTAGTTCCAGCAGCTTGTTTAATCACATCTGATGCTTCTTGAGCTTCAAACATTGATAAGTCTTTACCACCAGTAATATCCATCAAGACATGTTGAGCCCCATCAATTGACACTTCAAGTAATGGAGAAGAAATAGCCTTCTTAGTTGCTTCAGTAGCACGATTTTCACCAGTAGAAGCACCAACCCCCATTAAGGCAGAACCTTGATTAGACATCAATGTCTTAATATCAGCAAAGTCAAGGTTGATGTAACCTGGGGTAACAATTAAGTCTGAAATACCTTGTACACCTTGACGAAGAACATTATCGGCTTCTTTAAATGCTTCCATCATTGGCGTCTTCTTATCAATCATCTCTAATAAACGGTTATTAGCAACGATAATTAAAGTATCAACATTTGACTTTAACTTTTCAAGTCCTTCTGCAGCATAGCGTGCTCGACGAGGTCCTTCAAATGAGAACGGACGAGTCACAACACCAACAGTTAATGCTCCACTATCCTTAGCAAGCTTAGCTACAACTGGGGCTGCTCCAGTACCAGTTCCACCACCCATTCCGGCTGTAATGAAGACCATATCTGCGCCTTCAAGAGCTTTTTTAATTTGTTCTTCACTTTCTTGGGCAGCTTTTTCACCTACTTCTGGATTTGAACCAGCACCTAATCCCTTTGTCAATTTAGGTCCTAAGCGGATCTTAGTTGTTGCTTGAGAATTATTTAATGCTTGTAGGTCGGTGTTAGCAACAATAAAGTCAACACCTTGTACTTTTTCAGTGATCATTCGGTTGACGGCATTACCGCCAGCTCCACCAACACCAATTACTTTGATTTGCGCTTCCGCAAATTGGTTGTCGTTAGCGAACGTTTCGTTATCCATAGCAGTATTCCTCCAAATTAGTCAAATAAATTATTAAAAATGTTTTTAAACCGATTACTTAGGCCATTTTGCTTTTTCTTCTTTGGCGCTGGCTCTTCAGTAACTGGTTGCTGCTGTGCTTCTCGCTGTGAACGTTGTAATTTATCAGATTTTTCAGTCCATTGTTGACGTGGCTGATTAACAACTTGTCTTTTTTCTTCATGAGGACTCTTAATCGTATCAATTCGTTGAACAGTTTGCTTAATTAATCGATCAATATCTGATAACTGATTTTCATACATCCCCAAAGCTAAACTAACCGCATAGCGAGGGTGACGAATGCCCATTTGTTCTGGAACATTCACCTTAATATTACCAGTAAAGTACTGTTCAGCAAGTTCCTTAACTCCTGGCAGAGCAGCCACTCCACCAATCAAGACTACTCCTCCCGGTAATTCAGGGGCATGAATAGCCTTAAGTTTATCCTGAATACGATCAAAAATTTGCCTTACTCGTGCTTCAATTATTTCTGATAAATACTGCTCTGAATATTGGACAGGATCATTTTGACCAACAACATCAACGTCAACTTGAACATCTTCATCGGCTAAGGATGCCATAGCATATCCATGATTTAGCTTAAGTTGTTCAGCGTTTTTTAATGATGTATTCATGACCGTAGAAATATCTTTAGTAATGTATTTCCCACCCTCAGGATCAACATAAGTATACTTTAATTGATGATCATGAATAATACTGGTCGTTGTTTGACCACCACCTAAATCAATAACAACAGTACCAAAATCTTGCTCTCCGTCATTAAGGAGGTTAAAGTCTGTTGCGATCGGCGTAATAACAAAATCTTTAATGTCATAACCTGCCTGTTGAACTGCCTTTTTTGTATTATGAATAATGGTCTTAGGTCCTGTATACAAGGTGGCCTTCATTTCTAAACGGACACCAACCATTCCACGGGGGTCCTTAATACCAGAAAAGCCATCAACAGTAAATTCTGTTGGAATTAAATCAATTATTTCCCGCTCGGGGGGAATACTTTGCGTCAACGCTTCACGAGCAACGTCAATTACGTCTTGGTTAACAATCTCTCTTGATTGTCCTCTTGTTGCAATCGTAATCATACCGTGTACTCGTTGCATTTGTAAGTAATTTGCCGGTAAGCCAACTACAACACTTTGAATCTCTACGTTGGACTTTTCCTCGGCCTGTGCTACCGCCGCCGAAATTGCCTGGGCGGTTTTATCAATGTCGACAATAACTCCTCGGTTTAATCCTGCCGATCGTTCTACACCAACACCAATAACTTTCAACTGACCCTTAACACTTTCACACACCAGTGCCTTGATCGAGGTGGTTCCAATATCTAATCCAACGTATACTTCTGAATTATTCATTCTAAAAGGAACCCTCCTAAGACTATCATTAATTAAATTAATTGTATTTTTAACCTATATAAGAATTTTACCACAGATAAACAATGACAAAAAAGGGAATTATCAAGGTTTTTCACAAAATCATTTATCCTTAGATCCATAGTCATAAGAATAAGCTCCGACTTGAAGATCTATAATTCCCTTATTTTTCATACTTGCTGCAATTGCAGGGTAATATCCCATTTTATCCCCGATAGTATTTAAGTCGCCATAAACTGTATTACCATCACGCATATAAATAATAACGCGATCTGGATACTCTTTAGTGGGTTGATAACTCACACTTGAAATACCATTTCTTATTGCCAGTTTCAGCTTTCCTAACTGAGCGGCCGTTGTAGCAAGAACTTTTTTATGACCATCAAAACGTTTATAAGCAATACCATTATCAACATTTTTTGTTCGCTGTAATTGGCCGTCAGCTAAAACAGCGTATGTATCATTATTCATCACCGCTGTTCCTAAAAGCGCATTTTCTTTTACAGATATTTGCAGAGACTGGGGACCGGTTACCTTGATCCTTAAATCTTTTATTTGAGGATTTTTGCGAATAGCTTGTTTAGTGAGTTGATGACGAGCAAGATAAACGCCCCAAATAAACCGTCCTGGATAAATATTTGCATTTTTTTCTACTTGCTCTTTTGTTAAGTCATGATTACCCGTTACATGAAGCGTGGTAATTTTGCTTAAGGGAGAAATAATATAAAGCATAAAGAGGAGAATAGCACTGAACAATACAACTAATTTTAAGACTCGCTCGCCGTTAGAAACATAACGCTTAATCTTAATCCCGCGAATCTTATTACCAACATGCATTTTTGGAGGCTTCTTTTTCTGTTGTCGCTGTTGGGCAGCAGCACTTCGCCTTTCTAATTCAGTTAACCGCTGTGAATATTTATGATGCTCAATCGCAGATCTATCATCCAACATCTCTCCTCCTCCTTCCTAGGCTATACTTTATTTTTCGTGTTCATCAATTGCCTTATGTAAGATCTTAATTAGTCTATCAGCGGCATCTGGCCGACCCATCTTTTCAGCAGCATGCGCCATCTCTTTACGCACTTCTTCATCTTCCATAATCTTATCTGCTTGAGTCAATAATGCCCGGGCATCTAACTTATCTTCAGTAATCATCAAGCCAGCGTTATTCTTAACTAAAGCTTGAGCATTCTTTACTTGATGGTTAGCGGTAACATACGGACTAGGAATTAAGATTGTAGGAACTCCGAGTGCCGTTACCTCAGCAATAGTGGTTGCTCCTGCGCGCGATACTAAAGCTGCCACTCGAGGCATCTTAGCCGGCATGTCTTTAATGTAAGGAACGACTTTAACATTATCAGCTGGTCTAATATTATTTTCTGCAAGTTGCTTTTTTACATCATCATACCGTTTTTGACCGGTTGCAAAGATAACCTGATAAGGACGCTTATTGAATTCTGGAATAGCGTCGACAACTGTTTTATTAATTTTTGGTGCTCCTTGACTTCCCCCAAAAATCATTAAGGTTGGAATATCATCTTTTAAGTCATAACTTGTCCATGAAAAGTCACTATCTTTTTTAGCAGCTACCTGTTGAGCACGAGGATTACCTGCCATTGTAACTTTATCAGCAGGGAACTGACTGCGTGCAGCTTCAAATGCAATTGCAATTTGATCAACATACCGACTTAAAAACTTGTTTGTTACACCAACAACACTATTTTGTTCATGAATTACGGTCGGGATATGTTTCTTTGCGGCAGCATATAGGACGGCTCCACTTACATATCCACCTGTACCTAAAACAACGTCAGGCTTAAACTCATTAATAATTTTTTTAGCATGATGAACAGAACTTAAGAAAAGATAGATTGTCTTAAAATTTTCAAGAGAAAGAGAACGCTTAAAGCCCTGCATATGCATTGTTTCAAGCTCAATTCCGGCATCCGGTACAATTTTATTTTCAAGGCCACGGGTTGTTCCAACATATAACACTTCAGTATCTGGATCAACCTGCTTTAAGCGTTCGATTAATGCTAATGCTGGGTAAATATGACCACCAGTTCCACCACCTGATACCAATAACCGCATCTTATTGTTCCTTCTTTCCTGTTAATTTTTCAACTGCTTCAATAAATTTATCACCACGAACTTCAAAGCTCGGGAATTGGTCCCAACTAGCATTAGCAGGCGAGAGGAGAATGACATCTCCTGGTTCACTCAGCTTCCATGCTTCTGGTATCGCAGTAATTGCATTTTCACTTTCAATTACTGGAACTCCAGCTTGATTCCCCGCATCCTTCATTTTATCTTTACATTCACCAAAAACAATCATTGCCTTGACATGCTTCTTAAAGTAAGGAACCAACCGTTCAAAGGTATAACCACGATCAAGGCCACCCGCCAAAAGAACTACTGGACGATCAAAGCCTTGCAAGGCAACTTCAGTAGCTTCAATATCAGTTGATTTTGAATCATTGTAGAAAAGCCGTTCTTGGTATTCCATCACATATTGTAAGCGGTGACGGACTCCACTAAATGTTGTTAAAACTTTCTTTATTGCATCATTTGTAACACCGCTTAATTTTGCCGCTGCAATTGCTGCCAATGCATTTTCTACATTTTGGGGACCGATCAATCGAATATCTTTGGTTGGCATAACCTCTTGTCCACGCCAGTAAATCATTCCATCTTCTACATAAGATCCTTCATGACTCTTATTGAGACGAGAAAATGGCACAATGGTAGCTTGACTACGCTGAGCAATCTTTTGCCATTCATCACGATCCCAGTTAATAACTAAGAAATCATCCTTGGTTTGGTTCCGGGTAATATTAAGCTTTGCATTAATATAGTTTTCTCGTGTCTTATGATAGTCTAAATGATTAGAAAAAATGTTAGTAATAATTGCAATATGCGGATGAATTGTTGGTGCTCCTAATAATTGGAAACTAGATAATTCCGTGACCAATGTATCGTCTGGCCCTAAATCCTCAGCAATTTTACTAAAGGAAATTCCAATATTACCTGCATATTTCACTTGATATTTTGCATTTTCAGCAATCATTAGTTGAGTTAAAGTCGTTGTGGTAGTCTTCCCATTACTTCCAGTTACACTTACAAGGTGACCATCAAAAATTTGCCATCCTAGTTCTGCTTCCGTAATAATAGGTATCCCCTGCTTAACGAATGCAGCCACTAATGGATTATCATAAGGAATTCCAGGATTTTTTACTACAACATCGAAACCTTCATTAGCTAATGAAATGGGATTATCACCAGTAATTACCTTGATTCCATCAGCTTTTAAATCATCAACAATATCATTATTTTTAGGAGTTGCTTTATCATTAGCGGTAACATTGGCACCAAGTTTTACCAATAAGTGAGCCGCATTAATGCCACTAATTCCGAAACCCATTACAAGAACTTTTTTACCTTGATATTCATCAATTTTTTTCATTTCTCTTTACTCCTAACCTACTAATAAGATTGTTGTAGCGGCAATAATTGCAGCAACTAACCCTACAAGCCAAAACACAATATCAATTTTCCATTCACTCCATCCGCTCATTTCAAAATGGTGGTGGATTGGGGTCATCTTAAAAATTCGTTTACCGGTTGTTTTGAATGAAGCCACTTGAAGAATGACACTAGCAGTTTCACAAACATAAACAATTCCAATTACTAATAAGGACCATTCATGATGTAATAACAATGAAACAGCGGCTAAGGATGCCCCAATTGCTAAAGATCCCATATCACCCATGAAAATCTTAGCGGGCTTATGATTATAAGGGAAGAAACCTAGTAAAGTTCCGATCATTGCTAAACAGAAAAGAGCAATTTCAGGATAACCTGGTTGATTGAGATTTACTAAAGCAATGATTAGATAAGCCGCAAAAGAAATAATGGAAAGACCACTTACCAAGCCATCAAGTCCATCGGTTAAATTAACAGCATTTGAAAAGCCGACGATCCAAAAAATAATAAACAAACCGTAAAGCCAACCAATTTGAGTTGTTCCAAAGCCCATTTGAAAACCTTCATGTTGGTAAATAACTGTAAAGACCATTGCTGCTAATACCTGACATAGCGCCTTTTGCCATGGTTTAAATCCTTCATTTTGATGGTGGAAGATTTTAATACTATCATCCCACATCCCAATCAGGCCATAAACAACCAGGACAAAGAGGAGTGCCCACAGCGTATTCGTAATTAACCCTTGCCAAGCAGCAACCCATAAAATTGTTACTACTGCAGAGAAGATGAACAATAATCCTCCCATTGTTGGCGTCCCAGCCTTTTTAGCATGCCAGGTAGGGCCTTCCTTACGAATTTGCTGACCTTCTTTTTTAGCCCGAAAATATTTAATTAACGAGGGCATCAATAAAAACGTAATTAAGAATGAACTAAGAATAGTCAAAACTGCACTTAAGAAATTCATATTTACCTCCAATTAGTTTCTCTGCTAGTTTTTAGCTTCATATTGAACGGTTAAAGTTGTTCCACGCTTAATAGTTGTATCAGGTAAAATACTTTGCTGAGTAACATAGCCGTTTCCATTTTCTTTTACTTTTAGCTTAAGGACCTTAGCTAATTGTTGAACATCCGCAGAACTCCATCCAGAAATATCTGGCATTTTATACTCGCCACCAGTATCAAGAATAACATGTTGATCTGTTAACACTTGTTCGTCTGGAACTGCTGATTGTTGTTTAACTTTCTTGCCAGAACCTACAACAATTACCTGCATTCCTTTACCTGATAATTCTTTATTAGCTTCATCGCTTGCTTGACCAACAACATTAGGCATTGTAATAACCTTTTTCTTGACCTTTTCTGCAACTTTTTGTTGGCTCAACAACATTTTCATTGTCGGATTAAAGACGCTGGCAATTTGTTTGGTTGCTGTTTTTTTAAGGTTTTGCGGTTGGCGAAGGGTGACATACATAATATACTTTGGATTTTTAGCTGGTGCCATCCCTGCAAAGGAGTAAAGGTAGTTTGTATCACCAGTTGAATAACCATGAGCACCACCAATTTGTGCAGTTGCGGTCTTTCCAGCAATTCGGTAACCCTTAATTTGGTAATCATGGCCAAGGCCCTTTTGATCATAAACAACGCCTTGCATGTAACCAAGGACCTTTTTCGCTGTCGATGCTTTTATTGGGTGTCCAACAACTTTAGGCTTAACCTTTTGAATCGTCTTTCCGCTATTACCATCTACAACTTTGTTAACAATGTAAGGCTTCATCATTTTACCATTATTGCCAATAGCACTGAACGCTTGCATCATCTGCATGACATTTACAGTAATTCCCTGTCCAAAAGCGGTATTTGCCTGAGCAAGAATCCCTTTGAATGAAGTATAACCATTAACCTCGTTACTCATTCCGATAACATTAACTTTTTTTAACAGGCCAAATCGTTTAATGTACTTCATCCATGTCTCTGCTCCCATGTCCTGCTCTACATGAGCAAACCCAACATTACTAGACATATCAAAAGCATCTTTATAGGAAATTGTTCCCCAACCAGAACTTGACCAATCAGTGATTTTTCCGCCACCCATAGCCCATGTTCCCGAATTAAAGGTCGCATTAGGATTAAAATGTCCGGTATCAATAGCAGCAGCTAATGACAAAATTTTCATTACCGAACCTGGTTCATAAGCATCTTGAACTAACATATTCCGCCAAACAGGATTATTTTCTGCATGAAGAGTTGGCCGTTGCGTAGCGGCAATAATTTTACCCGTTTTAGCTTCCATTACAACTGCAGTCATTGCATTGGCGTTAGAACTTTTATAAACTTTATTAACTTTATTTTCGAGAAAATGTTGGGTTTGTGAATCAAGGGTAGTGTAGATATTATCTCCATTGATGGCTTTTTTAGTTACCTGCTTAGAATTAGCAATTTGGTATCCATAGACGTCCTGTTTATCTTTTCTCAACCCGTTTATTCCTGTCAGTTGTTTATTAAAGTAGCCTTCTAAGCCCAATTGTCCCACTAAGTTGGTCTCTTCAGTTCCATTATCATTTTTAACTTTAGGAGTTGCCATCCCAATTATTTGAGAAGCAAATTCGCCTTCTGGATATTGACGTGCTGGAGTCGCAATAAAATTAATTCCTGGCAAGTGCCGGTTCTTGATCTTCTGCATTGTTGAAACAGAAAGGTTGCTTCCAGCATTTCCAAATTCAACTTGGTAGGCTTGCCCTTTTGGTTTAAGAATCTTTTCAATTTGCTTTGGTGTCAGGTCAATATACTGTGATAATACCTTGGCAGTTTTTTTTCGATCTTTTACATATAACGGTTTACCATCAGAAGACTTTTGGGTTCGATCCAAAACCGCATAGAGGGTATATTTACTTGTATCAGTTGCCAAGGGATTTCCTTCTGAATCATAAATATCACCCCGTCGCGCTTGAATAATTCGCTGCTGGGTATAAATTTGTTCCGCTTGTGACCGTAAGTTAACATGTTGAACATCCTTATTTATTGCGATATACGCAAAACGAACGATAAATAAGGTAAACAATCCAACCGTGATTAGAAAGAGCCATTTGCCAAAGGTCCCTCGGTTTTCTCTATGTCCCCTATTTTTCGTTCGTTGTGGCTTCTTATTCATTATTTATTAACGTTCCTTACATTTGAATTTTTATCTGATAATCCATATTTATGTGCTGCTGATTTCAAATGCGATTGAGTCGTCAATTCAGCGATTTCTTGCTGCAAACTTGTATTACTACTTTTTGCCTTAGTAATTTGAGTTTGGGTATCCTGTAAGCGCCGTTGCTGATTATTAATACTAATTTTTGTAGAAAGTAAGCTAATCATTAAGCATAGCGTAATTAAGCTACCTACTGCTACTAAAGATCTTTCAAATTTTGACCATCTAACCGGACTTGGAGAAATTTTTAGTTGTTGATAAGTCTTTTTTCTTGGCGCTTGCTGCGGTTGTTGCTCTCCCGCCAGTTGCCTTGCCGCATTTGAAACCATAATTCTGTCACTTTCCTTCTCTAATTTTCTCGATTATCCTCAACTTGGCACTATGCGCACGATGATTTGCCGCTAATTCTTCCTCACTAGCTACAATCGGCTTTTTATTAATTAATTTGAAGTTTGGTTCCATTCCCGCTGGTATTACTGGTAATCCCTGCGGTACATCCCCACTTAATGAAGTCTTTTCACGAAACATTGTCTTTACTAACCGATCTTCTAGGGATTGGAAGGTAATAACACTTATTCGTCCTCCAACATCCAACAAGTCTAATGCTTGCTCTAACGATTCCTCTAAAGCACCTAATTCGTCGTTAACTGCTATCCGAATAGCTTGAAAACTCTTTTTCGCTGGATGACCACCATGACGGCGAGCTGCTGCTGGAATTCCCTCTTTAATCACATCAACTAATTCAAATGTCGTCTTTATTGGTGCTATCTTTCGGCGTTGTTCAATCTTTCTAGCAATTGACTTGGCAAATTTTTCTTCTCCATATCGGTAAAGAATCTTAACGAGCCGTTCATATGACCATTCGTTAACAACTTCCATTGCCGACAATTTTTGTTCCTGATTCATCCGCATGTCTAAGGGGGCGTCATGCTGATAGCTAAAACCTCTTTTAGCATCATCGAACTGTGGAGATGAAACACCTAAATCATATAAAATTCCATTAACATGTTTTACATTATAGCTATCCAATTCCGCTTTTAAGTTGCGGAAATTATCTTCAATTAATGTTAATTTTTGTTGCTCTATTGCTGTTTTTAAGTGTTCTTTATTGTAATTAATTGCCGTCTGATCTTGATCAAATGAATATAGGTGGCCATCGACGAGCTGTTGTAAAATAGCTTGCGTATGACCACCACCACCTAATGTTGCATCAACGTAGGTACCTGTTGGTTGCACATTTAATCCTGCTACGGCCTCCTTTAAAAGTACCGTTACATGTTTAAATTCTGCCATCAACTAAAACCTCCATTAAAAATCAATATTAAGATCTTCAGCAATCTCATCAAAATTATCAGCTGTTTCGCTTGTAAATTTATTCCACCGTTCAGCGCTCCAGATTTCTAAGCGATTAGACACACCAACGATTACACATTTCTTTTCAAGTGAAGCATGAGTTCGTAATGTTATCGGAATATTAATCCGTCCTTGTTTATCAATTTCGCAATCTGTCGCAGCGGAATATAAAAAGCGTACAAATGCACGTGCATCACGCTTTGTTAATGGGAGCGCCTTTAGCTTTTGTTCTAAAATCGCCCATTCATTTAATGGATATCCAAACAAACATCCATCTAACCCCCGAGTAACAATGAAGTGTGCCCCCAATTGTTCTCGAAATTTGGCAGGAATAATTAGTCGGCCTTTGGAATCAATAGTGTGTGTAAATTCTCCCATTAACACGACTAATGTCCTCCTTTACCACGTTATAGGTCAAGTCTACCACAATCCCCCACTTCTCACCACGTAATTTTGTGAATTTTACCAAAAAGTAATAGACAAAAAAAGGTGAGCAGAAAATTAATTTTCCAACTCACTCAATATTTTTATATCAACGGTAACCATGGTGAAATAATTAAGCTACCAATATATATAATTAAAGCATAATATGCCGAATACCGCCAAAATACTGGCCAATAACGGCGATAAATGAATTCATGATTGTGAATAATTTGTAAAGCAATTAATAACAGAGCTAGAATCATCCATAAGGCAATAGGATAAGCTGGCCAATAGAATCCAATATTAAAGATTATCAGAATCCATAAAATAATTGTCCATCCCCACCATAAATGCTTTGTTTTTTTAGGATGATGAAATATTCGTACTAATAATCGTTCTACTATCCCAATCACTAATAATAAAATAATCTCTAAAATTATAACTTGAATACTAACCATCAACCTTTTCAGTCCCCTTCTCTTTAAATAAGTAATTTAAGTTTAACATAATCTAAAACTAGATTTGAAAAAGGCATTAAAGATGCGTTACACTACTATTATTGATAAAAATGGAAGGATGGTTAATAATGCAGCGAAAAAAGAAAACTCGTTTCCAAAAAATTACCATGGTTGCTATTTGGCTCATGTTAATTGCAATGCTTGGTTCTTTAATCTTTGGAGCAGTTGCATCCTTAAACTTAATTTAGCCTATTAAACATCCATGTAATCGGAATAAAAAAGATCGGAGAAAAATTTCTCCGGTCTTTTTTATTCCTCACTTTTTTGCTTATAAACTTCCCGTGGTTTTGAGCCATTAGCTGGTCCGATAAAACCGCGCTGTTCCATATCATCAATAATTCTTGCTGCACGATTATAACCAATTCTAAATCGCCGCTGAATTAGCGAAGTTGATGCTTTCTGTTGATCAACCACAAAATCTAATGCTTCGGGGAATAATTCATCTTCCTCTTCAGCTTGCTCTTCTTGCTCAATTTCATTGTCAGTTACAACCATATTATCGTCATACTCAGCTGCTCGCTCGTTTTTTATAAAGTCTACTACTGATTCAACATCATGATCAGAAATAAATGCACCTTGAATCCGGACTGGCTTATTTTGATCAATTGGTTCAAATAACATATCACCTCGACCAAGGAGCTTTTCTGCCCCATTAGTATCGATAATAGTTCGCGAATCAACCCCACTAGAAACCGCAAAGGCAATTCGAGAAGGAACGTTAGCCTTAATAAGCCCTGTAATAACATCGACAGAAGGACGCTGAGTTGCCAAAATCATATGAATACCAGCAGCCCGCCCCATTTGTGCAATCCGGACAATTGCATCTTCAACATCATGAGAAACAGTCATCATTAAGTCGGCTAATTCATCAACAATAACTAAAATTAATGGTAGGTTAGCTTGAACTTCATCAGGATGGTCATCATTTTGTTGTTTGACCAACTTATTATATCCATCCAAGTTACGAACACCGAATTTTGCAAACAATTCATAACGACGCTCCATTTCTGCAACAACTTTTCCCAATGCCCGAGCTGCTTTTTTGGGTTCAGAAACTACCGGACTGAGCAGATGGGGAATACCATTATAAACACTCAATTCGACTTTTTTAGGGTCAATCATTAACATCTTTACCTGATGCGGTTTAGCCTTTAATAAAATGCTTGTAATGATAACATTGATTGCAACAGACTTACCACTACCAGTTGCCCCAGCGATAAGAAGGTGTGGCATCTTAGTTAGATCAGCCATTTTGATATCCCCAGTGACACTGCGACCAAGCGGAACTTCCATGGGATTATCATTACTAGGAGCATTTTCGACCATATCGCGAAAACCAACTGTTGCAATTTGCTGGTTCGGAACTTCAATCCCAATTAATGATTTCCCTGGGATCGGCGCTTCAATCCGGATATCTTTAGCCGCAAGTGCCAGTGCCAAATCATCAGCCAAATGGGTTATTCGACTAACCTTTACTCCTACTGCTGGGCGTAACTCATATTTGGTAACGGAAGGACCTAAATTAACATTTTCAACTGTTGCATCCACACCAAAAGATTTTAGAGTTTGTTGGAGCGTTTTGGTGTTCTTTTTGATATTATTCAAATCTTCCTGCTGATCTGTTGCTTTTACTTGACTTAGCAGGCTGACTGGCGGCAATTGATAATCATTGTCTTCTTTAGCGTCAATTCCTGCAAGTTTAATTTCCGCATCATCACGTTGGTTCGAGTCCTGATCATCCTTGCGTCCACTCTGAGTTTCTTCCACCTGACTTTCACCTGCGACCCTAATAGTTGGTTCAATAGGATCTTGAGCAGGCATCGCTGGAGAAACTGGCGGCGTTGACGTTGGCTCTGCTGATTCTTGGTCAGCAAAAAAATCTTTAACCTGCCTTGATGCTTTAGCAAGGGGCACGCTAATCGATGGTACCGTAGTTGTCTTGGTTGCTCTCTCCGTTCTCTTTTTCATTAATTGATCGTGAGCATTAGCCATGGCTGCTCCAGATTTTTTAATGCCAATCCCACATTTTACTAGAAATTCGCGCCATGGTAATGCAAAAAAGACAATAATTCCGATAATCATTAACAACCATGACAATACCGCTGTTCCAACTTCTGAAATTAAAATATTACTTCCATTATATAGGTAAGCACCAATCATCCCTCCACCAACCGGAACAGTTGAATCACCGTTAAAAATGACCTTACTAAGACTATTCCAAGTAGTTTTGATTACCTTTGCATGAAGATTCAGACGCTGAAACATTACTGTCTGAAGCCACATTAATAAACCAATATAGGCAATAATAGTTCCTGCAATCCAACGTTTTTTGAAATGCGGACGATGCCCATACAATGCAAAACATAATCCATAAAGAAAAACAATAATCATTGCAATTGGAAAGGATGACCCTACAAAAATCTTAAAACAGTTATCGAGAAAGGTTCCTAATGCTCCTAAATTAAATAAGCCAACTAACATTAAGAGGCAAACAATTATTCCTAATAGATTATCCATTAATCGATACTGTTGTTTTTTCCCTCTTGTCCGGCGGGATGATGCCTTTTTTCTTCTCGCCATCGCATTATTGCCTCCTTAAGGTTACTTCAATTTATCGAATTCATATTTATGAACTCGGGCCAAATTAGGAAAACTTTGTTGCCGCAAAGCTTCATAAATAACAATCGCTGCACTATTCGATAAATTCAGTGCTCGAATATTATTGTCATTTTGTGGAATCCGGATTGCATTTTCTGGGTATTTTTGCATAAAACGTTCAGGCAAGCCAGTGGTTTCTTTCCCAAATAGGAAATAATGATCTCCTTCACCCGTATAATCAACATCACTATAATCATGAGTGGCAAACTTAGAAACAATATATAAGCGGTTAATATCAGGAATAGTCTTCATAAATGAAGGTAAGTCCTCATGATATGTAATCTTTACTTTATCCCAGTAGTCTAATCCAGCCCGTTTCATATGCTTATCATCAGTTGAAAATCCTAATGGCTTAATTAAATGTAATTCAGTATTTGTCCCCGCACAAGTTCGCGCAATATTTCCCGTATTTGCTGGAAATAATGGTTCAAACAAGACAATATGGTTTGTCATAATAAAATCTCCTTAATAAAATAAAAAAAGCAGGGTCTCGGTGTGGGCACGGCGAAACGCTGCTTTAATGAAGTACTCCTTGATAATTACCAACGAAACACTTATATTCGATGTCAATTATCAAACGATTTCTTATAATAATTTAGCACTAATTTAGTAATGTTGCAATAATTAATTAGCTTTTTTCGCAATTAATAAGCTTACATCCACCGTAATTGTTTTCAATTGAGTTAATTCTTCTTTAGATAATCTTTTAGCGTTTGCTCCCCAGTGTAAAGGTGTCATTTCTAACATTGATTGTTGTAAGCCGTCTGGGATTCTAAATTGGTAGGTTACCGTTTCAACTTTACTATGCGGATAATGTCGTTTAAATAACTCGATTACTCGTGAATTATCATAGTGGTAATTGCGTTCTCCTGTTTTATATAAGAGGTGACGTAATTCGACTAAGTAGTTAGCGTTAGGAATTACCTTAATAAGGGTCCCCTCTTTCTTTAGAACCCGGTTAAACTCTTGATAATCAGATGGAGAAAACAGCTCTAATATACAATCAAAACTCTCATCATTAAAAGGCAATTTACGTAAATCAGCTACACAAAAAAAGGCTTTTAACGGTAACTGAGTAGCAAGTGTTATCCCTGGTTTAGAAATGTCAAAGCCAATCATCGTATCATTATAATTAGCACGAATCGTTTCTAATTGTAATAATGGGGTTCCTTCCCCAGTCCCTACATCTAAGATCTTTAAAGATTTTGAAGATAAGAATTTACTAATATTTTCAATAATTGGCTTAAATAGGCCTGCATTTAATAGCTGACGACGAGATTCAAACATTGATCGATCATATTCAGTATTAGCAGCCCCATTGAGAAAATGAAGATAACCATGACGATTAAAGTCAAAGCGATGACTATTTCCACAAATAATACTGTTTCCTTCGATTTTCTCCATTGGCTGTTCACAAACAGGACATTGAAAAAGGGCAAGATTATTTTTTACCATTTCTCGTTGACGTTCAACTTTTTTCAACTTTTCTCCTCCATTAACAACTAAAAATTACTAATAACAGTGTATCACAGCTAGAATTACGATGGGCAAATTGCTATTATATAGGTAAGCATTTTCAAAAAGGAGGAAATTGCCTTGATTGAACAATTTCTAATTGGAACTTATACTAAAAAAGCAAGTAAAGGGATCTATAAAGTTACCCTCGATACTGACCAAGAAAAAATAACGAATGTTGAACTAGCAATTCCATCTCAAAAGCCAGCTTACTTACAAGTTGGTCAAGATGAGCGGATCTACGCAATTAAACAAGTAGATGATAAAGGAGGAGTTGCCTCTTATTCATTAAGCGACGACAATGCTAAGATGTTAAGCGATGTTTTAGCTGCTGGTGCCCCTCCTGCATATGTAGGAGTTGATAACAAACGACATTTATTATTCAGTGCTAACTATCATACAGCAAAAGTTGATGTTTTTAAGATCAACGAAGATGGAACGCTGACACAAACTGATTCAGTCCTTCACGAAGGAGCAACCGGGCCTGAACCTGAACAAGAGGCTCCACACGTCCATTATGCTGATCTAACCCCAGATAATCGTCTAGTTGTATGTGACTTAGGAATGGACCTTGTCGTGGTTTACGACGTTTCTGATGATGGTAAATTAACTGCTGTCTCTCGCTATAAATGTGAAGATGGATTTGGTACCCGTCATATAGCTTTCCATCCAAACGGTAATTACGCTTATCTTTTAGGTGAATTAAGCAGTAAACTAGAAGTACTAAAATATAATAGTAAGAATGCATCATTTAAGCACCTTCAAACAATTAAAACAATTCCTGCAGACTGGACAGCTCACAATGGAGCAGCTGCTATTCGACTCTCAAATGATGGTAAGTTTGTCTATACTTCAAATCGTGGTGAAAATACTATTGCTGTCTTTGAAGTACAACCAGACTTCACCGTTAAACATATCCAATCTATTTCAACTGAAGGAGATTTTCCACGCGATTTTAATCTAAATCAAGATGAAAATTATCTTTTAGCTTCAAATCAGAACTCTGATAACCTTACTCTTTATAAACGAAACCCATCAACTGGTAAGTTAACTCTCCTTCAAAAAGATGTTAGTTGTCCAGAACCAGTGTGTGTAATGAAGTGGAAATAAATTAATATCAACAGCGTGAACTGGACCCTGTCAAGTAGACAATAAATTATACAAAGTTTCTTAGGCAGCTTGATGCCGGTATTGTACCGGTGTTAAGCTGCCTAATTTTTCTTGATAACGTTTGTGGTTCTAGAAATAGATATATTGATCGATTGAGGCCTTCAATGCTTCAAAGGTATTAAAACTTTCGCCATAGGATGTTTCACCTTTATAATGTTCCATCGAGGTATTATCCAGGCAACGATCACCTCTAGAAATGCCCATGTTAGCCATAAAGTAGACAAGTATATTGGAAGTCACGATCACTACAGAGTAATGGTTGAGCTTGCGATTTTTTACCAGGGTCTGTTTAATTGTATCCATGACTAAAGAATTGTCATTACATCGGTCAAAGATATCAGCAATAGTTGAAGAATGCTTATTAAAAGTACTTAGTTTATTTTTGAAAACAGGAGTGATAATTTCATTTTGTTCTGCAATAAGTAAACATGCTCCGGTACATGCCATTTAATGGACATAACGAATAGCTACGTTTAGCTATATCGGCTGCAAGACTGGGATTAGCCCTTTTAAGGATCGTTAAGTTCTCAACTTGTAGTTTTGCAGCTGACCGAGGAATAAATTCTTCCTTATTAATTAGTGAATTCTTGGTCTTAAAAATTGGTACTACAATATCGTTTTTTCCTTCCACAGAAAAAACTTCTATACTAAGATTACTTTTAGGTAAGCAGTCAATAACAGTACAGATTGAAAAAAACAGGGTCATGAGCTACCGAAAGTGGTAATCCATGACCCTGTTTTTATTTATGGCATTCTGTTTGGACTTCTTTTGACCATGGTAAATAAGCCTCAAGTCCTTCGTCCTTGCGGTTTGGTAAGTGATCAAAAAGATACTTAAAGTATTTGTAGATATTTAAATGGTTCTGGTTTGCAGTTGCCACCAAAGTATAGAAAATGGCATTTGCCTGAGCTCCGGCAGTACTTTTCGCAAATAAGCTATTCTTTCGAATAAGAGTTGATGGACGAATCGCTCGTTCAACAGGATTATTTGTTAATGGTACTCGGCCATCTTCAAAAATTCGATACACTCGTGTTTTTAACTTTAAAGCATTGTTAATGGCGGCTCTTAAACGTCCTTGAGGAAAGTTAATGTTTTCTAAATAGGCATAGAACTTATCCATCAAGGGTTTTACGTGCAACCGACGTTGCACTAGCTTTTCCTTATGAGTGTGATATGCTAATTGTTTCTCTTCGTGAAAAACTGGTCGCATTAGTTGTAAAACTTGGTATGCTTTGGAATTCTTCAATTGTTCTTTTTTCAATAAACATGTAATGCGGTAAAATTCACGTCGAATATGAACTAAACATGACCCGAACTTTGCTTGAGGATATAATCGATTACTATATCCGCCATAGCCATCACACATAATAACTCCACTATATTGCTGACCAAGAATTTGTCCAACAGTTTTGCCAGCTCGGGTATTATAGTAATGAAACATGGTAATTTGATGTTTACTGAATTCTTTCGTTGATCGCGTTACCCAAAAATAGCCATTTCCATTAGATTCAGCAATTACTTTAAATGGTGTTTCATCCATATGAATTACCGGTTCTTTTTTGACTAATCTTTGTAAATAATCGTACAGTGGTTCAAGGTAAGTTTGACTAACCTTAATGATGTTCGCCGCCGGGCATCAACTTGTAAGCCGATGGCTTGCCAAAGCTTAATTTGACGATGAAACGGTAATGCAAGATTAAACTTCAATTCTGCTACTTTTGCTAAAATAGTACTCGAAAAGTAACTATGGGGTAAAAGACTCTGTGGCATCTTACTACTGACAAGTACATCGCTACCATTAGAATTAATACACTCATTACATTTATAAGTTTCTTGAATCAAATTCACACAATATAATTCAGCTGGTTTTAACCGTGCTTCTCTACTATATACATGTTGACCCACTTTTTTCATTAGTTGAGGACAGTGTGAGCAGTTAGTATCTTTTAATGGAATAACTTCTTCAACCTGTGGTAAACCATCTAAAAAAGTGGTCCGCTGACCAGATTGCTTTGCTTTCCGATGACGCACCACTTGCTTTATTTTCTTTTCAGTCACTTCCGTGACTGAAATATCAGGATCTTGAAGTTGATCCATTTCTCGCTCACTAAATAAGGATTGTTGCCCATCAACGACGGGCTCCATTACTTCAGTTTTTTTCCCAAATATTTGGTTCTTTTGAAGTTTGATAATAGCTGTTAATTGAGCAATCTTTTCATTGGCCATAGCTAATTGTTGTTTAAGTTCTTTGATTTGTTCTTCCGCTGTTTGCTTCATGGTACGTCACCTCCTTTGAATTATTCTTTGGTAATTATATCAAAGAATTCTTCTTTTAAATAGAAGTAACTCAATAAAAACTTCCCGGTTGTTCTGTCATAAATAAAAAATCTCCTTACTGATGATAGTCTCAGTATAGAAGATCCGGGGTAGCTAGAGCTAGACGTACTGTTATTGACTGCTTACCGATATCCGTAAGCAGTCAATAACAGTACGGATTGAAAAAATTGGGATCATGAGCTACCGAAAATGGTAATTCATGACCCCGTTTTATTTATGGCATTTTGCTT
>SKER01000145.1_pt1 | contig 95175 bp, 103 predicted proteins | sample 4826961 | NCBI WGS metagenome assembly SKER01 (sample SAMN11008804, study PRJNA524170) | human gut metagenome | biome: Human fecal sample; material: Feces; isolation source: fecal sample from pouch patient p47 | host: Homo sapiens | place: Israel: Tel-Aviv | collected 2016-11-16
TACTTTGCCTTAGACTTCCTTCAGATTCCACCTCACAGTGGACACCCTTGTCCTCAGCTCATGGTTCCGACTACTACGGCCCATAGCGGACTCTCACCGCCTAGCTAATACCCATGCCGGGCGCACACAAAAAAGCCGCTTATCATGCATACGCATCATAAGCGACCGAAGATTATTTAGGCTTAGTTAAGAGCTTTCTTAGCTTCGTCAACGAGTGCCTTAAATGCATCTGCATCGTTAACAGCTAAATCAGCTAACATCTTACGGTTAATGTCAATGTTAGCAACCTTTAAGCCGTGCATTAACTTGCTGTAACTAATGTCGTTCATACGTGCAGCAGCGTTAATCCGAGCAATCCAAAGTTCACGGAACTTACGCTTGTTGACCTTACGATCACGGAAAGCGTAAGTGTAACTCTTCATTACTTGGTCTTTAGCAGTCTTGAAAAGACGGTGCTTTGAACCACGGTAACCCTTTGCTAACTTCATAATGCGCTTGCGACGTGCACGCGTAACAGTTCCACCTTTAACTCGCATGTTGAAATCCTCCTACGTATATTAAATAGTTATTTTTGTGAAGTTTACTTAAATGGTAATAACTTCTTGTAACGCTTTACGTTGGTCTTGTCCATCATGCTCAAACCACGTAATTGACGACGTTGCTTCTTAGTCTTACCGTGGAAACGGTGACTAGTGAATGAGTTTCCACTCTTGAATCCACCATTAGCTGTACGCTTGAAACGCTTGGCAGCAGCACGGTTACTCTTCATCTTTGGCATAACTAATTCCTACCTTCTTAAATTAATTCTTTGCTTTATCAGCAGCCGGAGCAAGAGTTAAGAAAATACTCCGCCCTTCCATCTTCGGACGTTGAACAACAGTAGCGATGTCTGAAGTTTCTTCAGCCATTCGTTCAATCATGTCACGACCGATATCCTTATGGGTAATAGCACGACCACGGAACCGTAATGAAATCCGTACCTTATCGCCCTTTTCAATGAACTTACGAACACGCTTTAACTTAACATTAAAGTCATTAGTATCAATTGATGGACTAAGGCGAATTTCCTTAACCGTTATCGTCTTTTGCTTCTTACGAGCTTCACGCTCTTTCTTTTGCATCTCGAAACGGTACTTCCCGTAATCCATAATGCGGGCAACAGCTGGGCGTGCCTTTGGTGCAACTAATACTAGATCTAAGTTAGCTTCTTCAGCTAATTGTAGCGCTTCACGCTTAGACTTAATGCCCAATTGTTCACCATCTTGACCGATTAACCGCACTTCCCGTGCACGAATACCGTTATTGACAATCATATCTTGTGCTATGGCAACGCACCTCCAATTTTTTTAGCGAAAGATCAAGCAAAAAAGCGAGGTACAAAAGTACCCCGCTTCATAACAACGACCTTATCATAGTGGTCGATTATCATTCATCTCGTCAGCCCGGCGATCAATATCACCTAGGCGAGAAGCGGGTGCTTCTGCTTTTTCTTTCAACGTTTATTAGCTTACTAAATTCAAAGTTTAATGTCAAGAACTTTATCCCTTATCACGCAAATTCTTTCCTTCCATTTCAATCTCACGTGATAAGTACTTGATTCTTTCCATAATGCGAGCCGCTTTGAGGGGCTCATTATCGCCTTGCGCATTGATAGCAAGGTGGTTATTTTGCAACTCATCCATTGAAAAATTAGAACTAAAGAAAGTTGGTAATTCTTCTTGCATCCGATATTCTAAAATTACTCCTAAAATATCATCTCTTACCCATGTTGTCATTGCACCGGCCCCAACATCATCAAGCATTAAAATCGGCGCCCGTTTAATAGCATCCAATTTTTCGCCAGTATTATTTTGCTTAATTGAATTCCGCATTTCAACAGCAAAACTAGGGAAATGAACCATCGTTGTTGCAACTCCCTTACTCTTAGCGAGTTCATTAGCGATTGCTCCAAGGAGGTATGTTTTTCCGACTCCGAATTTTCCATATAGGTAAAGTCCTGGTTGAAAATTATCTTTTTGGTAATTATCTGTAAAGTCCATGGCTGCTTGAATTGCCTTTGTGCGTGTATCAGTTTGGGTATCTTCATTTAAATAATAATCATCATATGACGCATTTTTAATGAACTTAGGCATATTAATCGAGTTAACTAGTCGTTGAATATAACGTTGTCGTTGGCGTTCTAATAACTGTTTAGTTGGAACGTAGGTTACGTCAATTTGGCCTGCACTGATAACCAATTGCGGAGAATATCCAGGGGCAACAGTTGGCACGCCTTTTTCAATTAATTGCTTTTCATGAAAAAACTCATAAAGCTTTGATTGTCCCCGTTTAATTGCTTCTTTACTAAGACGGTCACGATTTTCGTTTAAGAATGCTTGAACATCTTTATCCGCATAAACTTGCTTCATCGTTTGTTGGATATTGTTTGCTATATTTTGACCGCGCATTAACTCTTGTAAAGTTTTGTTTAGTGACTGCATGCTGCCACCTCCTTTAGCTGCTACTTCTTCTTACGATTAGCGATCCGTTCACGCAGTTTGGCAATTTCTTGTGAGGAAGCCTTTTTCATCAACTCACTCGTGTCTTTCTTGCTCCATGCTGGCATCGGTTCCTTAATCGTTTTGCGCCACTTATTTTTCTTTGGCGTCTTTGTTTCCTTTTTCTTTTCTTGCGACTGCTTGTTAAAAGTCTTTAATTGGACAATGGCTTGTTCCCCATTAATTACGCCATGTTGGAGCCAGTTATTGGCAATTGCATCGACAAAATTAGCTGTCAAAGTAGAATTTCCCCGGTCACTAATCACATACCAAGTTAAGATATTAATGGCATCTTGGGTAAGTTTTTCTTGCGCTACTAAACCTGTCAGAATATGACGTTCACCTGAAGTTACGTAGCCACCCGTTTGACCTTTAAGAACCTGAAGAAATTCGACTGGGGAGTAATCCTTAGCTGTCGCCAATAACTCCTGATCTTTACTAGTCAGTTCACTATTTCTATTTGTCACCGGCGCTTCTTTTTCCGCTACTTTTGTCGTTGAAGAATAGACAATATTATAGGTAGACGCAACAATTTGCTTAAATTTTTTCGGATTGAAATGATTGGTTTGCAGATCAATCGACCGCAAAACCAATGTCTTCATCGTTGGCGCATCAATCCCATATAATTGATGTTCTAATAATATTAGGTCTCGATTATTTTCAAGGTCTGCACTGACAATCGGCTGATTAGCCAGCAAGTGAATGAGGGTTGACCAATCAAAGTCATCGCTTATCCCCGCAGTTAACTGGGGTTGCTTTTCTACTGGTGCCTGTTTTCGCGCCGTTAAAATCGCTTGTGGTGTTTCAGTAATTGACTGCGAGTTAATATGAAATTCTTCAAAAAAGTTGTGACTCACATTAGTTAGTGAAGTATTAGAAGAAGCAAGCTTGTATTGCCTACTTTGCTTAGTCAAACGTCCAAACGCATCTTCTCCTACTTCCTCTAAAAGTAAAATACTCAGCAAGTTATCAGCTAAAAATTTTTCTGGAGTAAGGGTCGGCTGCAATTCATAAACGTATACGTCCCCGATCTCATCGTGCTGGAAATAAGTTTGCACTAAGCCAACTGCCTCTAAACGATGAAGAGCCTCCAGTACTTGTCGGCCCCCAGCATTTACCTGGGCTAACAGGTCACTTTGCAAGGTCCGGTTAGCAATCGTAGGATTAGGCAGCAAGCGCGCTTTTAACGCATAAAAAAAGCTAAACGCAACTGGTCCTAAAATTGGCTGATAAAATGTTGCAAAAGTCTGGTCATTAAAACTAATAAATGCAGTGCTGGCCGTAACAACATAACCGGCTTGCGGGTCAAAAGCTGCTGCAGTCATTTTACAGCCCTCCTAAGTTATTTTTTATGTTCTGCCTTCATCATGGTTTCAAGTTCGCTCATAAAGGCATCAACGTCCTTAAATTGGCGGTAAACACTTGCAAACCGAATATAAGCAATCTCATCGACGCCTTTTAATTCGTTCATCACAAATTTACCAATAATTTGACTGGAGACTTCGCTTTCACCAATACTCCGGATTTGTTTTTCCACTTTATCTGCAATCTTGGTCAATCGCTCCATACTAACCGGTCGTTTTTCTGCCGAGCGCACAATCCCATTGAGGATCTTTTGGCGACTGAATTCTTGGCGCGTACCATCTTTTTTAATTACTAGTAGTGGCGTTTCCTCGTACCGTTCAAAGGTTGTAAAACGAAAGCCACAATGAATGCACTCACGACGACGACGAATAAAGCTTCCGTCTTCGCTTGGCCGACTATCGACAACCCGTGATCCATTTTTGTGACAATGTGGACAGCGCAATGTGTCCCCCTCCTTTATAGTATAAGTACTTTATTTTACCACATTTACTCTGCTTTTAGCTGATTTATTAGGGATGCGACTCGTTTTTGCAGGGCAGCCTGGTCACCATTATTATTTATTTTAAAATCCGCCCGCGCTTCTTTATCTGATAATGGCATTTGGGCAGCAATTCGCGCTTGCGCTTCCTCTTTAGAACAATGATCACGAGCCATTAACCGCTTAAGCTGCGTTTGTGGATCAGTATAAACAACTACCACATAATCACAATCTTCATCATAATGTTGCTCGAATAATAATGGTACATCTAACACCACGAGCGGAATACCCTGTTTTTTTAAAGTATTAACCTGCGCAAAGATAGCATCGTAAATTAATGGCTGAAGAATCTCATTGAGTTTTTTCAACGCTTCTTTATCATTAAAGACAATTTTTGCTAAGGCTTGCCGATTGAGCTCCCCAGTTGGCAAAAGTACTTTCGGACCAAATACTTTGACAATCCGTGTTAACCCAACCGAGTCTGGTGTCTGGACTTGCCGCGCTACTTGGTCAGCATCAATCACCGGAATCCCAGCCTGGCGCAAAATAGTGCTTACCGTTGTCTTGCCGGTTGCGATTCCACCTGTTAATCCAACTATTTTTGTCATTTCTTATTCCTTCAATACTTGACAGTGTGGACAAAATGTCGTTCCACGTTCAGCAACCTTAATTTTAACCATTTTCGTGCCACAACGCGGACATTCATCCCCCGCATGACCATAAGCTTTTAAGCGATCTTGGAAAGCGCCGGCATCACCAAATGCATTCGTAAAACTATGCACAGTGGTTCCCTTGTACTTAATCGCTGTCGCCAATTCTTTGATAATATTTTTCCGTAATTCAGTAATCTGGCTAGCCGTTAAAGTATTGGCTGGTTGCTCCGGATTTATCCCCGTCATCCATAGTACCTCATCAACGTAAATGTTACCCAGACCGGCGACATGACGCTGATTAAGCAAGAATGGCTTAATCTTTCCCCGACTCTTTTTTAATTCAGCTGTAAAGTATGGCAACGTAAAGGCGTCTTCCGTCGGTTCAGGGCCAATCGTCTTCAATCCGCCGACATTCATCTCATCACCGGTTTTTACCAGTGTCATCCGCCCAAATTTACGGGTATCTTGATAACATAATTCCGTGCCGTCCGTAAATTCAAAGACAACATGGGTATGTTTATCAATTGGTCCGCCAATCGGTTGGTTGTAATATTTTCCTTCCATGCGAAGGTGTGAAATCATCGTCAAATCATTAGTAAAACGAAAAAGAAGATATTTCCCTCGCCGATCAACATTTTCAATCGTCTGTCCAATCAACGCCTGCCGAAAATCTTCAACGTCATTGGTAATCGTTTTACCATAATAAACATCGATCGCGTTAATTTCACGCTTAGCGGCAATCTTCAGCAAACCGCGGCGAACAGTTTCAACTTCTGGTAATTCAGGCATTTAATTCCTCCGATCTATTTTTTAAGGTCATACCAGGTATCCCCATACTTACTATCTACTTTAAGCGGCACATCCAACTTAACGGCCGAATCCATTACTTTTGGCACCAATTCCGATAGAACCGGGATTTCTTCCTTTGGAGCCTCAAAGACTAATTCATCATGAATCTGCAAGAGCATTTTTGCCTTTAGATGGCGTTTCTCAAGTTCATCTTGCATCCGGATCATCGCAATCTTAATGATATCAGCAGCGCTCCCCTGAATTGGCGTATTCATTGCAGTCCGCTCTGCAAATGATCGCTTGCTAAAACTTTTGGCATGAATATCTGGTAAGTAACGACGACGGTGAGTAATCGTCTCAACATAACCATTTTCTTTAGCAAACGCAATTGTGTCATTGATGTATTTCTTTACACCGGGGAATTCATGGAAATAATTTTGAATAAATTCATGAGCTTCTGCACGACTAACATGAATCCGTTGTGCCAGTCCGTAATCACTAATCCCGTAAACAATTCCAAAATTAACTGCTTTTGCCCGACGCCGCATATTACGGTCAATCTCGGCATCAGGGGCTAGATGGAAAATTCGGCGAGCTGTACTAGCATGAATATCTTCACCATTCTTAAAGTCTTCTTGAAGGTTCTTGTCACCAGTGATGTGAGCAAGAACCCGTAATTCAACTTGCGAATAATCTGAAGAGAAGATTTGCCAACCTTCATGACTAGGAACAAATGCCTTTCTGATTAAGCGCCCTTCCGGCAACCGTACTGGAATATTTTGCAGATTAGGATCAACAGAAGACAAGCGACCAGTTTGCGTTAATGTCTGTAAGTAGCGCGTATGGATCTTCTGGTCATTTGAATGGATAACTTTCAGCAAACCAGTGATATAGGTAGATTGAAGCTTAGCAATTTGACGATATTCCAAAATTTGCTCAACAATCGGTGACTTATCAGCTAACTTCTCCAGCACATCAACTGCAGTGGAATAACCGGTCTTGGTCTTTTTGGTCACTGGTAATTTCAATTTTTCAAACAGAATATGGCCTAGTTGCTTAGTAGAGTTAATGTTAAATTCCTCGCCAGCTTCTTGATAGATCTGACTTTCAATTTCTGATAGCCGTTCAGTTAATTTACTACCCATATCTTTCAAAGTTTGTGCATCTACATGGACACCCGCAATTTCCATTTTTGCAAGAACCCGGGTTAGCGGTAATTCAATATCAGTATATAGTGGCGTTTGCTTATTTTCGTCTAATTTGGCAAAAAGATCCTTGCGCAGCTGTTCAATTGCCCGCGCCTTCGTAGCCAGGTGACTAAAGAAGGTCTTATCATCATCAGGCACAGCGCGCTTAGCACCTTTACCATAAACTTCCTCATCTGTTCGGACATCATCGTAACCGTGTTCCTGAGCTACTTGTCCCAGGTCGTTACTATTATCATTAGTATTTAGAAGGTAAGATGCCAAAAGTAGATCAAAATTAATGTTTTCAAGCGGAATACCGAGGCGATGAAGCCCAACGATTTGTGCCTTGGCATTAAAGACATTCTTCTCAACACTATCACTCTGGAGTAAATCCTTGAGAGGCGCCTCTTTAAGCAGGTCCACATCTCGACTCGTAAACCAGTGTCCTTCATTGCCGATCACAAAACCAGCGAATGATGACGTGTGGTAATTTTCTTCTGACATTTCAAGGTAAAAACTTACTTCACCCGTTAATTGTCCTAGTTCATCTAAGTTATCTTTAGTTAAAACTGTGTAGTCAATTGGAGTAATCTCAGCTTCGTCTTCCTCTCCAGCCCCATCGATATCCATCTTTTTCAAGAAAGATTTAAAGCCCATCTCTTTGTAAAACTTAATCAAGTCATCCGTTTGTGGGCCCTGATATTGCAGATCATCTAAGCCAATCTTGATCGGAGCATCCCGAAGAATTGTTGCTAATGTCTTACATTGGCGAGCAACCTCTTCATCCTCAATCAAATGTTCTTTCATCTTACTCTTTTTGAGGTCATCGATATGGTCATAAAGCTCTTCAACTGAACCAAACTGTTTTACAAGCTTGATTGCAGTCTTTTCCCCGATTTTAGTTACACCAGGATAATTATCGGAAGAATCACCCATCAGTGCCTTCATATCAATTATTTGGCGCGGCGTAATTCCTAATTTTTCTTCGACATGCGCTGGCGTGTAGTGCTCCGTATCAGTAACTCCTTTGTGGGTAACAGCAACGGTCGTATTCTCACTTGCTAACTGGGTAAGGTCTCGATCTCCAGTTACGATCAACGTCTTGTAGCCAGCATCATCCGCTTGCTTAGCCAAAGTACCGATAATATCATCAGCTTCATAGTTAGCTAATTCATAACTATGTAATCCAGAGTCTTTGATCAATTCGCGCACATAAGGGATCTGCTCGGTCAATTCATTAGGCGTCTTGTTTCGACCACCCTTATAGTCATCATACATCTTCGTCCGGAAGGTTACTTTTCCTGCATCAAAGGCTACTAAAGCCGCATCCGGTTTAAAGTTTTGCAACACATGGTCAAGCATCAACTTAAAGCCATAAATTGCAGCTGTATGCAAGCCGTCCTTATTTGTAAATTTGTCCATTTGATTATGCATAGCAAAAAATGCCCGGAAAACAATACTATTTCCGTCAATTAACAATAATTGTTTTGTCATTTAATCCCCGCCCTTCTATCGCTAATAGTAATTGTACCAGAGAATATAGTAATGGTTTAGTTTCTTGACCAAAGATTTAAGCTATAATTAAAATGAAAAAACATTAGATGTGAGATGAAATTTATGGATAAACTCATTAACTATCAAAAGCCTGCAGAAGCACGTCTCTTTGCCCTCCTTCTCACTTTTAGCGGTGGCTTCATCGATGCTTTTACATATATCAAATGTGGGCGCACAATGGCAGCAGCCTAAACTGGCAACATTATTTTTCTTAGTGCTGCTTTAGCAAACCATAATTTTCTCGGCGTCGTTGATCGGCTTGACTCATTGATTGCATTTATTCTTGGATTAGCAATGGTCAGCATCCTGCATGCCCATTTAAGAACTGATTATTGGTGAGTAGTTTGTCTATTGCCGATTTTATTAGTATGAGCAATTATCGGTTTTCTCCCCGATAGCTTCCCTGACTATTTGATGGTACCAGCTGTTTCATTTGGGCTTGCAATGCAAAGTGCCGCTTTTAGCAAAATCGAGGGGCTCGGCTATAACAGTGTCTTTACAAGCGGCAGTGTCAAAAAAGCTGCGGTTGCCTGGAGCGAATATTATTTTCATCATGATCGCTCGCAACGATCAGCGGCCTTTAGTTATTTAATGATCGTGATCTGTTTTACGCTCGGCGCGATCATTTCTGCGCAGTTGCTTCCCTTTTTCCGAATGAAAACTATCTGGATTGCCACTTTTTTGATTCTCGTAACTGATAGTTTTTATTATTTAACTAAAAGGAAAAACGTTAATAAGTAGTTTTTAAATATAGTAAAGAGGCTGAGAAAAACTTTTGTTTTTCAACAGCCTCTTACTATTTTGCAATATAATAACAAGATAACGTGCAAAACACTCACTTTTAATTAATTTCGGTCACTCATTCCAAAAATTTGGAGAAGTGAGATAAAGAGGTTTACAAAGTCTAAGTACAATTGAAGGGCACCTAGAACAGCTAAACCATTTGTTGATACTTCGCCACCATAGTTGATGTAGATTTGCTTCATCTTTTGTGCATCCCAAGCTGTTAAAACAGTAAAGATAATAACAGCGATAAAGGAGAAGATGTAAGCAATGGCAGGACTTTGTAAGAACATGTTGATAAGGTAAGCAATCATTAAAGCAATCAAGGCAGCCATCGCGTGAGCACCAAACTTACTTAAGTCGCGTTTAGTAATGGTCCCATACAAAGCCATCGTGACAAAAACAGCTGCGGATGATACGAAAGCTGAGGCAATGCTTGCTCCCGAATAAACACCAGCAATAATTGCAAACTCGACACCATAGATTATTGCCGTCAGCATCAGCATAATAAATGCCCCAACTGGGTTCCGGGTGGCACTAAAGCTTACCCCCATTGACAAAGCAATCGGTAGCAATAAGATAACCCAAACCATTCCAGGGTGAGCACTAAAGAAACCGAAAACCGCACTCCGGAATACCCCCATGGTCAAGTAAGCACTGAATGCAGAAACAAGAACTGCCAGCGTCATGTTTCCATACATTCGGGTCAAGAAACTATTCAAGCCAGCTGCGTCAGTGACAACCCGACGCCCTGGTTCTTGAGAAAAGTTATTCATCAAAACTCCCTCTTTCTATTTAATTTGACTTTATTTGACTAATTATAAAAATGGTAGCAGAGGCCACCATTTCGTTCAAGTAAATCTTTAATTATTTTAACAATTCTTTGTACTTTTCTTCGTACTTTTCAACATCACCGGCACCCATGAAAACAACTACTGCATTATGGTATTGCAAAAGTTTATCCATGGTATCCATGTCAATACCTTCACTACCGTCAATCCGTTGCTCCAAATCAGCACTAGAAACATTTCCAGCATTTTCACGAATTGAACCAAAGATTGGGGTAACAAAAGTCTTATCTGCCCGGCTAAGCGATTCTGCAAAGCCATCGATGTAAGCAGCCAACCGTGAGTATGTGTGTGGTTGAAAAACAGCGATAACTTCACGATCTGGATACTTTTGCCGTGCCGCATCAATTGTTGCTTTAATTTCGCTTGGATGGTGAGCATAGTCATCAATAATGGTTGTATCCGCAATGTCAGTCTCGCTGAAACGGCGCTTTACCCCACTAAAGTTGGCTAATTCCTGTTGAATCTCATCCATGTTCATGTGTTCCATGTATGCAACTGCTAGTACTGCTAAGCTATTAAGAACACTGTGTTCACCGTATAAGTGGATAGTGAATGTGCCAAGTTTTTGGTCGCGGAAGTAAGCATCATATGTTGAGCCTTCTGGTGTCCGTTGAATATTTTCTGCCCGGAAATCATCATCTGGATTAGTTCCATAGTAGTAAACCGGAACATCAACGTTTAAGTTACGAAGACTAGGATCGTCTCCCCAAGCAAAAATTGCCCGTTGAACTTGCTTACCGTATGTTTCAAATGAATCACGGACATCTGCCAAATCATTGAAGTAATCAGGGTGATCAAAGTCAACGTTTGTCATAATTGCATAGTCTGGATGGTAGGCAAGGAAGTGATCACGGTATTCATCGGCTTCAAAAACAAAGAAGCGTGCATCCGCATTTCCTTTACCTACTCCATCACCGATCAAGTAGCTAGTTGGTTCAACTGCCGCTAATACGTGTGATAACAATGCAGTCGTACTGGTCTTACCGTGTGCTCCGGCAATCCCAATACTAGTATGATTCTTAACCTCATTTTCAACAGCCTCAGGGTAACTTAAAATTTTAAGGCCTAATTCATGTGCTCGCTTAATCTCTGGGTGATCATCATCAAAAGCGTTTCCTTGGATAACAATCATCCCTGGTTTCAAATTGGCTGGATCAAATGGCAAAATTTTAATTCCCGCCGCTAATAATGGCGCTTGTGTAAATGTTTCCTTTTCAATATCTGAACCTAGTACTTGGTGTCCTTTGTCATGAAGGATACGTGCTAAAGCGGCCATCCCGGTCCCTTTAATACCAACAAAGTAATATGTATTTTGTTCCATCAATCCAATTCCTTTCAACAATTCAATTTAAAATAAATGCGAGGGGTAGATCAGTAACTATGATCCATCCCTCACTAAATAATAAAGCATTATAAAATTTTGGCAATAGTAATCAGCTGTTTTTTGTTAGTTTTCTGGGTAAAACGTATCGGCCTTAGCAAAATCAACCGGTTCACCGACTTCTTGCCAGTCATCAGGGATAATGAATAGGCCCTTTTCATCGGGAGCATTCTTAATCCGTAGTTCACGGAAACCACAGAGCATTCCGTCACTATCAACACCCATCAATTGACCAGGCCAAATGATCTTACCGTCTGGCATCATCGCACCAGGCCGAGCAACTACGACTTTAATACCTTCTGCAACATTAGGAGATCCACATACGATTTGGACAGTCTTATCATCAGCAATCCGTGTTTGCGTTACTTTTAAGTGGTCAGACTTAGGATGGTCAGTGATCTTTTCAACATAACCGACCACAAATTTAGGATCTTCGTCAGCCGTTAAGAGCTTATCAAAGCCCGCTTCTTGTAACTTTGCATTTAATTTTTCAACTTGGGCTGCATCTAAAAATACTTGCCCGTTTTCACTTGTTAATTCTGGTAAGACCTTGCTGGCGTTCATAAAGTTATAGCCAAGTAATGCACCATCTTTTTCAGCAGTGACCTGAGCTACATCATCAGCAATCTTAGTAATTTGGTTATCCGCATCTGGAGCGGTAATAACGACTAAAATGTCGCCTAATTCATTGGGATTGTAACTTGAAATTAACATCAAATATTCCTCTCTCTAATATAATCTACCATTTTATATTATTACATAAAAAGAAGACTATGAAAATCTAATTTAAAACTAAAGAAGGCTGAATAATTCAGTCCCTTTATTTTCACAGCCTTCTTATTTTACTTCAAATTGTTTAAAAAATCTTCAACTTGTTGCTTAGTTTTACGATCTTTATTGACAAATCGACCAATTTCTTTACCATTATCATATACAATGAAACTTGGAATTCCAAATACATTTAATTCAGCAGCGAGGTCGATGTTTTCATCGCGATCAACTTCGTAGAAAGTATAATCACTGAAGTCTTGTTCGATCTCAGGCATTGCCGGCTTAATAAAACGGCAATCTGGGCACCAACCAGCTGTAAAGAAAAGGACGACCTTGCTATTGCCAATAGTTTCAATTAATTGATCTTCTTTTAATTGTGGTAATCTTTCCATAATCCTCATCCTTATATCATTTTAGCAATATTATACCATGCTTCTTATCTATTGTAAGTAATCTGCTTGTAAGAACTAGATATTTGGATTTTAATAATTAAAAATGATAGAATAAATGAGAAGTTAAGAACGGATTAAATTTAAATAGTGAAGGAAGCAATCATATGAATGCAAACAATAACTCCCTCAACCCCTGGCTGATTCCAGTCACATTAGGTGCGTCTGGAATCGCCGGTTTTATCGCTGGTAAACTTTTTGGTAACCGCCAAATATCTGCTGAGCGGATCTTAAAATTAGTCAAGAACGATTTTGCAAGTGAAGGTTCTCTAACCGGTAGCTGGATCAATAATAAAGCAGTACCTTTCCAACGATTTGCGGTTAAAACCCATGCTTATGAAGGCGGCGTTTCTCGTCTAGAAGATGGCGAAGAAGTAGATTACGAGTTTATTGCTGACGCGTATACTGGTAGTCTATTGGAATTAAAACGAATTGAGAATAACTAAAGTAAAGGCTGGGGACAAATTTTCCCAGCTTTTTTAATTAAAGGAGAACTATCATGAATCTTAATGACGCAATTCAAGAATGTTGGAGCAAAATTGACGAAGGACAGGTAGCGACATATATTCCCGCTTTAGCAAAAGTTGATCCTTATTAACTTGGCGTTTACCTTTTCGACGTCACAAATGATAAAAAAGTAGAAGCAGGAGCATCGCAAGTTCGGTTCGCCATCGAAAGCGTCTCGAAAGTAATTACCCTCCTCTACGCCATTGAACGTTTAGGCTTGTCAGCAGTTGAAGAGCAAGTGGGAACACGCCAAACCGGTTTCCCGTTCGATACGATCCTTAACATGGAAATCACTAAAGAGGCACATCCTCTCAATGCTTTTATTAATAGTGGTGCCATCCTCATCAGTTCATTAATTGAAGAACAAGATGGGCTTTCTCCCTTTGACCCAATCCTTGAATTTAGTCGTAAAATCTGCAATGATCCCGATATCACCCTCAATGAAGAGATTTACCAATCAGAGTTGCGAACCGGGGATATAAATCGGTCGTTAGCTTACTATCTCAAAGCCAAAGAAGTCCTCACCAATGACGTAACTCTTAGCCTTGGTACCTATTTTAAGCAGTGTTTACTGATGGTCACTTGCCCATCAGTATTGATAGTCTTTGTACGCGTAAACTCAAGAGCTTGGCGGCCACCATAATGCTGCTTAGTTACATGATCGGTGTTAATCCCTTCATCATTTTCATCGGTCATCCCGTAGTAGAAGTAACGATATACTGTCTCGTGCGTCCCGTCAGCTGATACTTCGGCATCTGCTGTATTAAAATACACTTGATTATTTGGAACGTAATCGCCAATTTTTATTTTTGTATAGTCTACCGCATAAACTACTGATTGATTATCAAAAGCACTTCCATTGGCTAATGAATTCCAATGATCAAGATCAAGTAATTTATCAAATGATTTCGTTGTTTCAACTGCTTGAGACTTCCACTGATGTGACACGTCCGGTGACATGAGACGATAATGAATATTTCGAATAAGAGTAATTGGAGCATATTTTTTGCTGTGTTTGGTCTTTTAAATGAATTTGAAAGCTCATTTCAGGGCTAGTAAATTCTTTTGGAGCTTGATATGCACCAGCTGGTTCATAATACCCAATATCTAAGATATCAAGCATCCTTTTAATACTCATCGTACCGTTATTTATTGTATGCTTTCGGACTAACCTTATCGCCAACTTTACCGTATGCATAATGATGACCATTATCTTCGCTTGGCAAATATTCTGAATAATCTACTATCTTTCCGTTATCGTCATCATCAACAAACGTTAAATCAATTCTTGCATTCTGTTCGGTAGCAGATTGAGAAACCTTACTTTCTTCAACTGGAGTATTTTGTGTATTAACGTTATTTTTGTTTAAATTAGTAATCGATTCATACTCGTTATCCTTTACTAGTTCTTGATTCTTTTTATTATTCAGTTGATCTGTGCTCTCATCACTTGTTTTATTTACTAATTGTTGTTCCTTTTGTGAATTACTACTAGTATTTTCGGCTGCGTTTTGTTCCTCATTAGTTTGTTTATCAGCTTGTACAACAGAAGTAGAAACCATCTGCGTAATATCGGTATTTGCTGTTGTTGCTTCTTCCATAGTAGGTGTGCTATGTAGGTATGCTATCAGCGTGTGCTACTGTACCTCCGACCATAAAAGTAGTTCCTAGTAACACAGACGCAACACCAACACTGAGTTTTCTTAACCCAAATCGTTGCCGCTGTTGCTCCATTTTGCGTACATATTCTTGTGCATTGTTCTTCGACATTCAATATCTCCCATATATCTGTACGTCATAACTTGTTATTTATATTTTGAAAATATTCGAGCACATATTTATCGAACCATAAATACAAAATTATTATTTTATTAATGGTGGGATTACTTTTAAATACACTTTTTCACTTGGTGTTGCTATAAAGAAATCGATTTCTCACCCCAGCAAAAAAGTAAAAAAATACTAGTCAGCAAGCATTCGTCTACTTACTGACTAGTATTTTACTTAAAATTAGCAATTAGCTTATAGATTGGTTGGCCTTTCGCCGCAAATTTTTGTTCATATTCCGTCTCAACATTATGTTCATTTTCTTCGCTGTGGTGCAGGTCTAACCAGACGCCATCAAAGATCATCCCATAGTTATTCATGCTTTCCAAGGAGAATTCAAAGAGACCCATGTTATCAGTCTTCAGTTCAATTACCCCTTGATCTTGGAGGATCTGCTGATAGGTTGCTAAGAAGGTCTTGTAGGTCAGACGCCGCTTAGCATGGCGTTTCTTCGGCCATGGATCAGAGAAGTTAAGGTACATCTTCGCAACTTCCCCATCTTCAAAGTATTCTTGCAAGTCTTCTCCATCCCCACAAATCAATTGCAAGTTTGGCAAGTCTTCCTCAAGTGCTTTTTTGAGGGCAATTGCCGCAACAGTCCGCTGAATCTCTAATCCGATAAAGTTGATTTCTGGATGAGCCTTCGCCATGCCAATGATAAATTGACCTTTCCCCATCCCAACTTCTAAGTGGAGGGGTTGTTCTTTTGCAAACCGTGATTGCCACTTACCCTTAAATTGAGTGGCATCATCAATCATTAGTTCTGGATGGGCAGCAATTAATGGATCAGCCCACTTTTTATGTTTCACACGCATAAATTAAAATCCTCATTTCATTAGTTTTTTGACTCTGACATTGAAGTAGAAACGGCTTAATAAGACCACTTCCACTGCCGCAATAATAAGATTAATTACCATCTGGCCGACATTCAACTGCCAACCGATACTAGCAAGGGCGATCAATAGTGCCTCAAGCGCCGTTACCTTGGCCAACAGCTGCTTAAAGTCCGCCTGTTGCTGACTAGCAGGGATTGGATAGATGTGAGTAAAGACATTTGATTCATACTGGTCATAGAGTGGCATCAGTTGGGTCGCGATCAAGTAAATAAAGAGTACGACCACCAGAGTACTCAGCCAACCTGCTGGCAATAAGAAGACAATCACCATTCCTAGCAGGGTCAACCGACTGACAATCCCGCTCACTTCGGTACTCCGGACAAATGCGCGGGCGTATAAGTAAGACCAGGGTTGACCATCCTTGCTCAGCCAGCGGATCAGGCCATCTGCCCACTTCCGCCGTTTGGTATTTCCTTGAACACTTGGCACATCAGTAAAGAGGTTAAAGAAACGGTAGACACTGTACATCCGATCCTGTTCTGCTTTAACGGCAATCCGCCAATTAACAGCGAGATCACGATAGTAAACAATTACTGCTAAGTACAAAAGCACCGCTACTACAAGACCGACGTAGGGATTAACCAGCCACATTGCGATTGAAGCGAGCAGCGGGTTTACCCAGTATTCTAGCCGGGTTCGCCACTGTTGATTACCCCAGCGCAAACTCAATGATTTACGAGCTACGTGCATCCAATCGGCCTTATTAACAATGGCGACTAAAAAAATGGTCACAATCTCGGCACTGTTGAGTTTTTCCGTTGTCAACGCGAACGGCAAGGCGATAAAGGCACCAGCCACCGTCATTATTTCCGCTAAGATCAGACTATACCAGGTCGCCTGGTTAAGGTAACGATGGATTCCTTCAACTTGTGGCAAGAGAAAGACTGGGTCCGGCTTTTTGATTAGGGTAGCAAGACGACCGATTTGGGCGATGACCGTAAACCAGCCGATCAAGATCAACCGGGTCCACCATTCATGCGGTCCCAAGGTTGGCAGCCATTGGGAGTAGCCATACGCCAAGGCTCCGAACAGGAAAAATAAGGCGATAACAAAGTGGTCATTGAAGACTAACCGCCAGTAACGCAGTAGGAGCATAAAGTGTTGACTGCGACGCTTGCTAAATAACTTATTCATTACGATCACCCTTTGCAAGATGCAAGTAAATCTCATCTAAGGATTCGCCGGCATGATTCCCAGCAGCTCGCAATTCATCGAGGGTTCCATGTGCCCGGACTTTTCCATCTGCCAATAGGACAAAGCGGTCACAATACCGTTGCGCCGTATCAAGGACGTGGGTCGACATCAAAACCGCAACGCCCTCCTTCTTCTTTTGCTCAATCAGGTCTAGCAAGTCATGAACTGCCAAAGGGTCCAACCCATAGAATGGTTCATCGATAATCAGCAGCTTAGCCTTCGTCATAAAGGCACAGCAGATCATTACCTTTTGCTTCATCCCCTTAGAGAAGTTAGCGGGGAACCAATCGAGCTTATTATCCAGCCGAAAAAGTTTTAATAGTTTTGTCGCCCGTTGCCATGCTTCATCGTGGTCCAACTCGTACGCCATAATCGTTAAATCAATATGCTCACGGAGGGTCAATTCATCATAAAGAATTGGCGTTTCGGGAACATAGGCGATCTCCTTTTTATATTCTTCCGGGTTAGCCTGAATAGTAAGACCATTAATTTTAATCGATCCTGAAAATGGTCGCAGCAAGCCAATAACGTGGTTTAGCGTTGTTGACTTTCCGGCACCATTTAGTCCAATCAAACCAACTAATTCACCTGGTTGGACATCAAAGCTGACATCCTTCAACACAGGAATCTGGGAATATCCACCAACAAGTTTATTTATCTCTAAAGCCATTATTCATCCCTTCTTAATTATTGCTTAGTCATATCTTTTTATTATATCATAGGTTATTTCTTCTACTAAATCATGCACGAACGCGATTTTTTCGGTATACTTAGGATAAGTTTAATCTTCAAAAGGAGCGATTAATATGGACAATAATTGTATTTTCTGCAAAATCATTAACGGTGAGATTCCTAGCTACACAGTCTATGAAGATGACGTTGTAAAGGCCTTCCTTGATATTTCACAAGGAACTCCTGGTCATACCCTCGTCATTCCTAAGAAGCACGTTCCCGATTTATTTGCCTACGATGCTGATCTCGCTGCCCAAGTATTTTCCCGTATCCCCAAGATTGCACGGGCAGTCAAGGCTTCTAACCCAGCTATCAAGGGAATGAACGTGGTTAACAATAACGGTGAAGTCGCTTATCAATCTGTCTTCCATTCCCACTTCCACTTGGTTCCACGGTACACTAGCGATGATGATTTTAAGATGACTTTTAAGGACAATTCTGGTAACTACAACGATGAAAAGTACAAAGAAATCCAACAATCAATCATCGATCAAATGAAAGAAGACTAGTTATGCAACGGCTAAAAGAAATTCAAGAGGAATTCAAACGGCTCAGCAGCGAAGTTTCACAGTTGAAGAACAGCATCGATGAACTACAAGCTGCCATCCCTGGTGTGCAAAAATTTATTAACGATGTTGAACGTGATGTTAAGAAGTGGAAATTCAAGACTGAACCCCGGCTGAACCGCATTCAGATTATTCTGGATGTGCTCAAGATTGATCAAAAGGAACAGCAGAAGTAATAAAAAATAAGGTTACGAAAATTTTCCGTAGCCTTATTTTTATACCCTATTTTACTTATTTGAGCTAGTACTGCTGCTGTTATTGCTGGAGCTGCTTGTAGTGGCGCTTGAGTTAAGGTAGTCATCAAGGATATTCTTAACATCGTTTTCCTTGATTGAAACGTTACCCTTCTTCAAGACGTTTGAAACAACCTTCCGCATGAAGTTTTGGTTGTTCATGTTTTCTTGAACGATTTGGTTCTTCAAGTCATTGATGTGTTGACTCTTCTTACCCTTAGCTGGGTGTTCGATCATGTAAATTACTTGGTAGCCGTCATCAGTCTTAACTGGGGTCGTAGTATATTCACCCGTCTTCAACTTAAAGGCAGCCTTCTTGTAAGCTGAGTCAAGTTGGTTATCAGTATTATCAAAGGCTGGAAGCTTACCACCGTTGTTCTTGGTTTGACTATCAGTTGACTTGGACTTAGCAAGCTTCTTGAAAGTCTTGTACTTGTTGCTGGAGTCATTTAATTGGTTAATGATATCTTCAGCATCAGACTTACTACCAACAAGGATCGTCGCAGTTTGAACTTTAGGTTGGTACTTGGTCCATTGCTTATTGATTTGCTTGTTAGTAATGTGGGAGTAATGACGAGCAGCTGCAGTCAAGAGTAAGTTTGACCGAATTTGTTGCTTCAATGACTTTTCAGTTAAGTTTTGACTTTGAAGATAAGCATTAAAGTCTGAACCGTACTCGTTCTTGTAGGTATTATATTGCGCGTTAACTTGCTTATCACTGACTTCTTTACCGTATTGCTTCTCCAAAACCTTATCTAAGATCATTTGTTGAAGCACTTGCTTACCAGCACTGGTTTGCTTCATGCTGCTGTAGTATTCGCTCTCAGTGATTTTACCGCCGCTAGTAGTAGCGACTGCTTTATTTCCACAGGCAGCAAGCGGCATCATCAATGCGGCCCCTGCAATGATAGCAATTAACTTTTTGGATTTCATGTAAGAAACACATCCTTAAACAAAATATTTTTTCGATAACTTCACTCATCCAATATACCACACTTATTTTTTCGTGCCAGTCTCCTAAATAAATGTTTATATCATCTTCATAATTTATTCACGGTTTAATGCTTGCAGGTCAAGAATTTTAACGTCAAGGTCCTTAATCCGATCATCAGCAGTAAAATAGATAACCTGATTCTTCTCAGCAATTTTTTCTAGCAAGGCCAGCATTCGTTGCCGCCGAACGTTATCAAAATTAACAAACCCATCATCAATAATTACCGGGAAGTTAGCTTGATCACTCATCACGGTGACAAAGCCAAGCCGGAGCGCAATATACAATTGTTCAGCCGTTCCCTGCGACAATTCTTCCACTAAAAAGACTTCTTGATCCCTTCGTACCACTTTGACTCCATCGGCCGTTAAACGGATCCGGGAATAGCGATGAGCGGTTAACAAGGCAAAATATTGTTCTGCCTGACGAATGATTGCAGGGTAACGATCAGCTGAAGCTCCTATCAGGGCCTTATTAATCCACTGAATTGCCAATTGGTACCTTAACCATTCCTGTACTTCATGCCAAATCTTAGCGGCTAGGTTAGCCCGTTCTTGTTCCAGATTGCTGAGGGTTCCATCTTTAACTAAACTATCAATTTCGACTTTATCTTTTTGAATCTCTTCGTGGGTATGAGAGATTGTTAGGTTGAGCTGATCAAGCTGGTACCGAGTCTTCGCTAAAGCCGTCATTAGCTCATCTCTATTTGCGTATGCAGCAAGGGCTTGGCGGTCTTCTGCGATCAATTGTTGTCCATAGGCATCTGATGCCAAGGCTTGTGATTGTGCTGCAGAACGATTTGCTAAGTACTGGGTAAACTGGTTATCATCGTGCACCCCTGCTTGCTGATAAATCGCCAGTTTTTGCTGATGAATTTTACTGTAGTCTTGATTGAGCTGGGCTAAATTGTTAGCAATCGTTGCTTTTTCCCGGGTATTCGCTTGGATATCCTGGCGCGCTTGTTGCCCTTGTTCCAGCAAATCATCCAATTTAGTCCTAACAGCCGCCAAAGTTAGACTTTGCAAAGCTGGTGGCAATTGTTGGTTAAAGATAGCAAGTTGGTGGTCATATCTTTGCTGATCTTGTTTGGCAGTTTGGAGCTGGGCAGCTAATTCGGCATTTCGTTGTAAATCTCCCTGGATTAATAGCCATTGATCAGGCGGAAAATCCTGTAAGCCATGTTTTTGGCCAAACGCCATGATTGCTTGGGAATCTGTCGTTACTGGAGCAGAATGACTTCCTTGGCGTTGATAATAAAGATACATAACTGTCGCAAAGGCCGCAATTGCTCCGATAGCGGTAATAAAAGTGGCATTCGCTAATAATCCAATGATAAAAAGGACAAAGCCGCCGATGATTCCGATCATTGCGGCGCGAGAAGGATCGCCATTTGACTGGTTCGTATTTGCCCGAGAAAGCGGTTGGACATTAAGAAGGCGGGCAAGTTCTGCTTTTTCTTGAGGAGTTAAGGGCACCGGCAAGGGCTGGTGGTAGCGTGTTTTAATTGCAGTTAATTCCTGCTGCCACTGATTAGCTTGCGTTTGTTGACGGTGCTGTAAAGCCTCCTCCGCTTGTAACTCAACTGCTTGCTCCTTGAGGCGTTGAAGTTCCGGGATGCTTTGTGGCGAATGCTTAGTTGCTTGTGGAGACTGATGATCGATCCTTGCCAAGCGCTGTTGATAAACCTGTTGTTGGCGGTGAAGTTCCTTTTCCCTAACTTGTAGTTCTTGAGCCGTCGTAACTTGCTGATCAGTTAAATAGTCAGCAATTGGTCGAGTTTGGTGGCTATGTTGCCATTCATGGTAAACCGGCCACAACTGCTGTAAATGTGCTAATTTTTGCAAAAGTGGCTGTTGTTTTTGCAATTCTGCCTGTGCTTGCCGCAATTTTTCTTTGTTTGTCTTCAAATCTGCCTGCAGGTCCTGATAACGGTGAAATTTACCACGCGCTTGGTTAATTTTATCTGTCAAATTTGCATATTGATGAAGATCTTGATTGAGCGGCCATTTCCGTCCGCGCGGTTTATAGAGATGGTCAGCTTGTTTCTGGTACTGATCAATTAACTGGTCCCACTGTGCACTGCCAACAGCCCCTAGTTGCTGCAGATGTTGTTGCCATTCATCCCGATTAAGCTCGTCCACAGCTGTTAAGTCTCGTTGACCAAAACTAAAAAGGGCTTGATAGAGCAACCGATCCATTGAGCCAAGCAGTTGCTTTAATTCTTGCTCACCACCTTGACGTCCTTGTGAATCAGTCACACTAACCTTACCGCCATTCCGACCGCGTTGCCGTTTAATCACGTAATCATGGCCGTTGATCTCAACTAATAAACTTCCACCATAACTAGAAGTAGTTTTCGGAATATACTGAGCAAACCGATTCTTTCCCCGCCCATCCGCAAAGCCAAATAAAACACTAACAAGAAAGGCCATTAGAGTTGTCTTTCCGGCTTCATTAGGGCCATAAATTATTTGGGGGTTAGCTGTAAAGTCAAAATCTTGATCATGCCATTTGCCAAAGCCATCGATATGAACTTTCTTTATTTTCATATGTTAATCCTCCCGCCGCAATAATTGAGTCGTCGCTTGCTTCAGTTGCTGAAGATCAAGGTTTGTCAACTTAGCGGCTAAATCAGCATCCCGTGCTAAACTTTTTGTTAATTCTGTAATATTAGCAGGGGTAAATACTTCTTGGGCGGCTTGTTGCCAATACTGTTCATCTAGATCAGTCATTGATGGCAACAAATTTTGCTGGTGGAGCAAGAGGTCATAGATCCACCATTTACCATTATCTGCATTTTGGTCCTGCAGGTGTTCAAGGACATCCCCATTTGCAAGCAGGTGCCGAATCGTTGGTGAGAGTTGTTCAATGTTAGCAATCGTAAGCTCTACCAGTTGGAATGGTGCATTTTTTAGTTTGTCATCAATTGCTTGCGACAGGGATCGCTCTACTTCAGCAAGACTACTAGTTGGTAAAGCATTAACGGTTAGACTTGTCCATTCAATTTCCGCAACTGGTTTAAATTGCGGCACAAGTTTATTGCCCTGACTTTCCACCAAATAATAGCCGTGCTGTCCGGCTTCATTTTTATGCCGTCCCTGTGGATTACCGCTGTAAATAATTGGCGGCTTCTCATTCAAGATTTGGTGCTTGTGAATATGACCAAGTGCCCAATAATCATAATTTTTAGCGATTAATTCATCGGTCGTAAACGGAGCATAGTGGTTATCTTGACTTTGCCGAACTGCTCCATGAAGCATCCCGATGTGCCAGGTTTCGTTTCGTTTTGGTGGATATTTTTTCACTTGATCTTCTTGAATCCAGCGTTGATCATAACTAAAGCCGGAGATAGCAACACTGTCATGATTTGCCAAAGTAAGGGTGGTAGTCGTTACGCGATTGCCAAAAACATGAACGTTTGCTGGCAGTTCTCCCGTGTCTTGGACAATTTGATAATCATGATTACCATAAAGTAGATAAACGGGGATGTGTGCCTGCTTAAGTCGTTCGCATTGCTTGATGAAAAAATCGGTAGCGGCAATGCTTTGCTGATCACGGTCATAAATATCCCCGCTAATTAAAACAAAATCAACTTTTAAGGCAATCACATCGTCAACAATCTTTTGAAAAGCAGTAAACGTCGATGAGTGGACGCGTTCCCATAACGGCTTGGGCATCGAAGTCAACCCTAAAAAAGGACTATCAAGGTGTAAATCGGCTGTATGAATAAATCTCATAATTTTTCCTCTTAACAATAAAGGAGCTGAGAAAAATTTTGCTTTCTCCCAGCCCCTTACTTGGATCGTAATAAATTAATTATTCTTGTCCTGGCATCTTTGGCATTACTTCACTGTAAAGATCTTGAATTGGACTTGTAATTGTCTTATTCAATTGTTGAAGCATGCTATCAACTTGCCGTTCTTGGTTCATCAAGTCTTGAACAACCTTCTTGCCACTTACTTCCTTGGCAAGGTTTTGGATGTTTTTAATTTCATCATCAGTTGGTTGTTGACCAGTCATTTGCTTGTGTTGAGCATCTGCTTGAGCTTGTTGGAACTTCTTGAAAGTGTCAAAGGTGTCACTGTCAGCCTTTAATGCTTCAAAAGCCTTTTGTAATCCTTGATATTCTTGAGTTTCGCGCAATTGGCGACTAAGTTCATTTGCAGTATCATAAATATTTACAACCATGTAAAAGTCTCCTTTATCTCGTTCTTAGATTAATTGTATCATATTATCCTAGAAAAGCGATCGAACATTGCTCCACCATTGACTTGCCTTATTACCAAAGTTATTTACTGATTGGTTGAAGTTATTTACAAAGTCGCCCCCATCTTTGAGAAATGATCCCCATCCTTTAGAGGAACCCTTTGTCTTTTCTTTTGCCCGTGTTTGAGCATCTTCAACCGTGAATTTGGTTCCAGCAGTATTTGGCAAAATCGCACTCATTTCATTCTTGTAAAGGTAGTTAATGCTCCGTTCAGAAATATCGTTTAGGGTGTGGCTTTGGTTTGTATCATCATAGCCTTCCCATGTTGCAACCACTACATCGGGCGTATAACCTACGATCCACTTATCACGATCATTGGAATCATCGCCTTTTACCCCTGAGTTTGTGGTCCCCGTTTTACCGGCAAGCGTATAGCCACTTGGTTTGGCCGTTTCACCAGTTCCGTGATCAAATACGCCAATTAGCATACTAGTCATTTCTTTGGCTGTCTTACCAGAAATGATCCGCTTATTCTTGCTACCATCATTTTTGGCGATCACCTTTCCAGAGGCATCTTCAATCTTGATAATGTAGTGCGGTGATGGCATCAAACCATCATTGGCAAAGACTGCATAGGCACGAGCCATTTGTTGCGGTGATACTCCGCGGGTCATACCACCGAGGGCCAAGGCAAGGTTCTTATCACCCTTTTCAACTGGCAAACCAAACTTCTTTGCCATATCATAACCACGATTGACCCCGATCTTATTTAATAACCAGACTGCTGGAGCGTTAAGACTCTCATAAAGAGCCTTATACATCGGTACCGTCCCGCTATAGGTATCATCATAGTTCTTTGGCGTGTAATTATTAGTTCCATACGATTGTTTCTTATCTTGAAGCGTTGAATCATAGAAATATCCATGCTCTAGGGCTGGTGTATATACAACAATCGGCTTAATCGTTGACCCGGGCTGCCGCCGCATCTGCGTAGAACGGTTAAATCCACGGAAGACATGTTTTCCACGCCCACCAACGACCGCGGTAATTCCCCCATTTTTCGGATTCATCGCAATCGAGGCTGATTGAACCATTGTGCCATCAGCCGAGTTCTGTGGGAAGTTATCGTCATCGTCATAAGTTTGCTGCATTGACCGCTGCTGATCTTGGTCCAGCGTCGTATAAATCCGATAACCATTATTCATGATATCTTTTTCCGAAATATGATAACGGCTTTCTGCTTCGGCAATGACCGCATCAAAGAAGTACGGGTACTTATAACTATCATTTGGCACGTAGCCGTTGGTAATATTCAACGGTGTTTGCTTATATTGATCCGCCGCACTTTGACTCAGCTTATGATTTTCAACCATCAACTGAAGAACCATATTCCGTCGTTGCTTCGTTGCTGTTGGATGTTCTACTGGGTCGTACATCCCTGGCGACGTCAGCATTCCGGCCAGGGTGGCTGCTTGGGGTACTGTTAGCTGACTGGCGTTTTCATTAAAGTAACGCTTTGCCGCATCTTGAACTCCCCATACCCCATGACCAAAGTAGGCATTATTGAGGTACATTGTTAAAATCTCATTTTTGCTGTATTGGTTTTCTACCTCAACCGCAATAAAAATTTCCCGAGCCTTTCGGGAGAAGGTCTGTTGTTGAGTCAAAAAGGCATTCTTAACCAGTTGTTGCGTTAAAGTACTACCCCCACCGGAGATATAGTCACGGTGAAGAAGTTTATTTTTCACTAGTAAGACGCCAGCCCGGCCTAACCCTTTGACTGAAAAGCCGTGTTCATGATAGAAATTCCGGTCTTCAGTCGAAAGAACCGCGTTAGGAACGTTTGATGAAATATCTTTTAATTCCACATAAGTTCCCTTTTGAGCATAGAGGCTCCCGGCTGATTGATTGCTACGGTCATAAATCATTGTTGGCCGTTGCAACCTGTTCTTAAGATTTTTAACATCTGCAGTTTTAGCAACAAACGTCAAATGGATACTGGTAATTAAGAAAATTCCTAGAAAAATAACAATGATCCATCGCGTTAATTGATAACGATGCCAGAACTTTTTCAGCATCGCAACAAAGAGCTGCCAATAGTGCTTAAACCAAACTCGGAACGACGCCCAAGTCTTTTTTAACCACTTCATGATTCGCTCTTTCAAATCTGAATTAGATTGTGGTTCACGATTCATTAACAAATCTCCATTTTCATTTCAAAAAGCTGACAATTATTTTATCACATTTTGGTAAATGGTAAGCTATTTTCTCCGCCAGCTTTACCAGAAATTAAAAATGAAGAGACTGGAGAAAAACTTATTCTCTCAAGTCTCTTCACAATAATATTTAGTAGTTATAACGATTACATCTCATCTGGTGCCTTGATATCAAGTAAGTTAAGGGCTGACTTGAGCACATCACTAACTGCTTGAGTAAGAGCTAACCGTGCTGGTTGAGCTTCGTCCTTATCAAGAATCCGAGTGTGAGCGTAGTATTGGTTAAACTTTTTAGCCAATTCAAGGGCATACTTAGCGATTACTGATGGATCGTAGTTTAATGCAGCCCGTTTGATTGCTTCACTGTATTGACCAAGGAAGCTGATTAATTCCCAAGCTTCAGCACCGGCATTTGTCAAGTCAACATCGCTAAAGTCCCGGATACCACCCTTACGTAAGATACTCTCGGCACGAGCACGAGCATATTGAACGTAAGGACCAGTTTCACCTTCAAACTTAACAACATCTTCAAGCTTGAAGTTAACGGCATTCCGACGGTAGTTCTTTAAATCATGGAAGATAACGGCACCAACGCCGACTTCTTTAGCAACTTCATCAGCGTTTTCAAGGTCAGGGTTCTTTTCGGCAATTTGCTTCCGTGCTAAATCAATAGAATCATTCAATACGTCTTCAAGGGAAACAACATTACCCTTCCGCGTAGACATCTTCTTACCGTTTAAGTTCATTAAACCAAAGGAGATGTGTTCAATTTGATCCCACCAGTTGAAGCCCATTTCCTTTAAGGCCGCACGTAATTGCTTAAAGTAAGTTTCTTGTTCGGCACCGACAACGTAAAGGGACTTAGCATGACCATACATCCGCTTCCGGAAAAGTGCAGTTGCCAAATCACGAGTGATGTAAGTTGTCGTTCCATTACTCTTGATGATGAGTAATGGTGGTAAGTTATATTCATCAAGGTCAACAATTTCTGCACCTCGACTAGGCTTCAATAAGTTCTTATCCCGTAACAATTGGATAGGTTCTTCCATCTTTTGAGCAGAGAAAGCTTCCCCATTAAATGAGTCGAAGTTAACATCTAGCATCTTGTAAACACGTTGGAACCGTTCAAGAGAAACTTCACGGAACCAGTGCCAAAGCCGCCATGCTTCTTCGTCACCATGTTCGAGCTTAGCAAACCAGTCACGACCTGCTTCAGTATATTCTGGATGTTCGTCAGCTTCATTATTGATCCGCACATAGTACTTAAGCAAAGTATTAATTGGATCCTTCTTAACTTCCGCTTCGTCTCCCCACATCTCATAAGCAGCCATTAACTTACCAAATTGAGTACCCCAATCACCAAGGTAATCAATCCGAATTAAGTTGTAGTTAACTTTTTCAAGAATCCGGGCAACAGCTTCACCAATCATGGTTGAACGAAGGTGACCCATTCCCATAGGCTTAGCAATGTTTGGTGATGAATAATCAATCGTAACATTTGATTGGTGACCAAGGTCAATCTCACCATAATGTTCAGGATCCGCTAAGATAGTTTGCAAAATCTTAGCACCAACTTGGGCTTTGTCGAGGAAGAAGTTGATATATGGACCAGCAACAACTACCTTTTCAAAACCGTCTTGGTCAACCTTTTCAACTAATTCACTTGCAATCATTTGCGGTGCCTTATGTAAGGTCTTAGCTAAAAAGAATGTTGGGAAGGCATAATCCCCATTACTAGAATCTTTTGGCCGTTCAATCTTAGCTTCAATTTCTTTAACATCCATCTCTGGCAATGCTTGTGCCAATGCAGCTGCAACTTGTTGCTTATCGCTCATATATATTCCTCCTTATACTTATAAAAAAACGCCCCTAATAAGCATTATGCTTACTAGAGACGAGATTTACCCGCGGTACCACTCTAATTGAATTAGAATTCCACTCATTAATTGATTTAATTGAAATATCCGAGGCACGCCTTCACAAATCGAAAAGCCCCTAACTCTCATCAACAAAGGGTCGCTGTAGATTTCAAAATGCTACTACTCCTCAAATCCTATTTTCATACTCAATCATTATAACAAATTTAGATTTAAAAACAAGGACCTATCTACGGGGAACGAGTTATTGCTTTTTTCTTACTTATTATATGTTACAATTATTATCATTAAATAATAATGAAAGGTTGATGAGTTATTTATGACAAACCCTACAATTCAAGCTGTCACAATTGCAGGTCATGATTCGGATGGGAGTGCTGGAATGCCCGCGGACCTTCATGCCTTTTTTGCGGATGGCGTATATGGTCACGGTATTTTAACTGCCGCTGTTTCCGGAAATTCTTATGGGATCACCTCTTCTCAAGTAATGCCGCAAGAATTTATTGCTGAACAGTTTAAGGTGTTAAGTGAAGATTTTGACATCAAAGCAGCCAAAACTGGAATGCTTGCTAATGATGATGTAATTAATGTCGTTGCTGATAACTATTCGCCTGAACATTTTGGCCCGTTAGTTGTTGACCCTGTGATTATTACTAAGCACGGAGCAATGTTGCTTGAACAATCCGCCTATGAACTATTTCGTGAACGAATTATTCCCCTTGCAACTGTTATTACCCCTAATTTCTATGAAGCTCAAAAGTTAACAGGAATCGAAATGAGTACAGATGAAGAACGGGTTAAAGCAGCTCATTATCTTCAAGACTTAGGGGCAAAAAATGTGGTGATTAAGGGCGCGCATAATGATGATAGCCAAACAACTGTTGATGACTTTGTTCTTCTTGAAGACGGTGATAGCTTCTGGCTCAAAAAACCTTTTGTTAAGACTGATCGGTTGAATGGAACCGGGGATAGTTTCTCCGCGATCATTGCTGCCGAGCTTGCGAAGGGAAATAATGTTAAAATAGCAGTAACAAAGGCTAAAGATGCCGTTTACGCAGCAATCGCAAATCCATTAACGGTTGGTCATAAATTTGGCCCAATCAATCATTGGGATGCGCAAAAGGAGCTGCATTAGGAGGAATTTTTGATGCTTGATACGTATAGGCATAAAGTTGTATTAATAGGTGATGGGGCTGTCGGTTCATCATTTGCCTTTTCATTATTGCAGTCAACAAATGAAGTGGATGAATTGGTACTGGTAGATCGAACAAAGTCAAAAGCAGTTGGGGATGCGGCTGATCTTGCTGATATTACACCCCTGACAAACCCAGTAAAGATTTATGCGGGAACCTATGAAGATGCCGCTGATGCTGACGTAGTTGTTATCACGGCGGGGATTCCCCGTAAACCTGGCGAAACACGTTTAGACCTAGTTAATAAAAACACTACGATTCTTAAGTCAATTATTAAACCAATTGTTAAAAGTGGATTCACTGGCGTTTTCGTTATCTCGAGCAATCCCGTTGATATCCTTACAACAATTGCGCAGCAAATCAGCGGTTTTCCTAAAGAACGGGTTATCGGGACCGGAACTTCTCTTGATTCAATGCGGCTTCGAGTTCTCTTAAGTAAGAAATTACACCTATCTGTCAATGTCATCGATGCCCTAATGCTTGGCGAACATGGTGATACTTCTTTTGCGGCCTTTAACGAAATCACAATCGGCGGGAAAGCCCTCAACATAATTACTGCCCTTTCAAATACTGATAAAAGCGAAATTGAAAAAGCAGTTCACGAAGCTGGCAGTCAAATAATTGCCAATAAAGGGGGTACTTTCTACGGGATTGCTAAATGCCTCTCGTATATTACACGGGCAATCATCGAAAACCGGAACCTTGTCCTGCCAATTTCGGCTCCGCTTGATGGACAGTATGGAATTAATGATCTGTACTTAGGAACACCCGCCATCATTAATAGTCAAGGAATCGGCCAGGTCGTTGAATATCCATTAACATCAGATGAAGTTAAAAAGATGCAACAGTCTGCTGAAGCAATGCATCAAGTTTTAGCGAAGATTGAGATCTAAAAAAGCTGAGGCTAGGAGAAACTTTTCTTCTAGCCTCAGCTTTTTTATAAGAGCGGGTAACGAGAATCGAACTCGCGACGCAACCTTGGGAAGGTTGAGTTTTACCACTAAACTATACCCGCATTAACTAACTAAGTTTAACACTTAGTTAGTATATACCTCTTCTAATTATTTGTCATCTTTTTTTAAGATTTTTTTGAAGATTTAGCATCTTCTACTGTTTCTTCGTCATCCTTTTCTTCTTCACGAGGAACAGCCTTTACCATCTTAGCTTCTTTTTGGCGAATAACAGCGCGGCCATTTAATTCGTTAACCCCGCTTTTATCAGACGGATCAAAATCTTGGATGGATACCATAATTGAATTAGTATAAACCTTTTCAACAACACCAGAAAATTCATGTTCGAGGGGACCAAATTTCTTTCCTTTTACAATATCGCCAATTTCAAAATCTGCCACTTGATTTCACCTCAAATATTATTTATTTTTACGCAAGCAATATACGTACCATACACTTTTTTTATTATATTTTCAAGTCAAAAGCATATAGTCAGTTTCTCTCATCAATGCTAAAATCAAAGCCGAAAGGAGTTTACCCATATGTTAAAAATAATAGTGGCGGTCTTAATCATTATTTTGATTCTCACCACTACCACTGGTCTGCATGCAAAAATTGAACGGAAAGTGACTAACTGGCTTGAACTAAGCCGTTTATTCTTCTTCCTTTTATTGACCGCTTCGATTGTCCATACCTTTCTTCATTTCAAGACTCAGCTTCTGAGCAACCTAGTATGGATCATCTTTTTAATTCTAATCTATATCTTAATGGAAACTGCTTTCCGCCTTAAACGGGAAACTTTTGGCAATCCCTACCTCACAGCCTTACTTTTTATTGCCCTTATTATTGCCTTAGGAATTGGCTGTTGGTGGATCTAAACCAGTAACTATTTTCAATAGTATCGATCATTTTCACTAACTGACTAGTTTCCTCAACATCATGAACTCGTAAAACACGACCGCCTCGCAAATACATTGCTGTCTCAGCAATCAATGTTACGCCGAGACGGTCTTCTTTTGCTAGATTAAATAATTTTTGACCAAAACCTTTTCGGGAGATCGCAACCATAATTGGGCGATGGAGGTAATTAAGCTGGTCAATGTTGCGCATCATCGCATAATCTTGGTAACCGTCAGCAACCTTTGCATAGCCAATTCCTTGGTCTAAAATCACTCGTTCAAGATCAATGCCAGCAGCCGCTATTGTCCCAAGATTGTGTTCAAAGAATTTCTGCATCGCTACGGTGAGATTATCATAGTCATGGGTTCGGCTGCTATGCATCGTTACCATTCCAACATTTGCCTTAGCCATCAAAATTAGTTTTTGTTTTGAATTAAATGCCTGCACATCATTGATAATATCTACCCCGGCCTCAATTGCCGCTGCCATTACCGGGAGTTTATACGTATCAACTGCGATCGCAATCTGGGGATAGTTTTCACGAAGAAACTGAATAGCCGGCATAATTCGCGCAATTTCTTCTTCCGGATCAACCTCTTTAAAGCCACCCGGTTTCGTAGTTTGCCCACCGACTTCAATTACGTTTGCACCGGCTGCTACCATCTTAGCAATTTGATTGACGATAGCGGAGTGGGATTGAAATTTGCCCCCATCATAAAACGAGTCAGGAGTTACATTTAAAATCCCATAAATCACTGGTTGCTCTGTCAGGTCAAAGGTAAACCGACCTGCACGCCAAATAATCTGGTGACGACGGTAGACCTGCTCAAGAGAAGCAATTAATTCGTCGTCGTTATCCCACCACTCTTTCACCCGCGCTATTAGTTCTTTTAGGGAAAGGAGCGGAAAAGAAAATTCTACGCGCTTTTCAACATAAACGACGGGGGTATCAAAATGACGGATAAATTGCTCCACCATTCCAGCCGTCTCCACATCTGGACACTCCCAAGTCAATAAAAGCTGCTGGTGGCGATTAACTTGGTCGGCTAAAATCGCGGACACTAACTTCGAATGGTCTTTAGTAACTAAATTTTCAGTAACTTTCATTTCATTCTCCTAATTGATCTAATAAATTTTTAACAGCCCGTGCACGATGTAAATAAGAAATACGGGTTGGCTGATCCATTTCGGCAAGTGTTTGCGATTCCCCGGCTGGGATAAAGATCCGATCAAAACCTGTCGCATTGGCTCCCCTTTCAGCATGAGCAATCGTCCCCCCTAATTGACCATGACCAATTTTAACCACTTGATTATTTACCGCCATGGCAATTGTTGTTTTCATTATAAATTGTCGGGATTTACCATCAACCAAATGGATCAAGTAATTATTCAAATCACCATTAGGAACTTCTTGCGCCAATTCTCGCGCTGTCTCCACCCCGTACCTTCCAGGAAAAGCCGGGAGTTCTAAGCCAGAATCATCAGCGATTATTTTTGCTGCTGGTAGCTTTTGACTGATAAAGAGAGCCTTTGCCTTTGCATTTTCTTCATAGCTCACTGTTGATTCAGGAGGAAAAGCTTGTTGCGGCAACTTTTTTCGATACCCCTCACCATGTTGGCGGTAAAAATTTAGAATGGTTTCAATTTCTTTAATCTTATGAATATTATGGGTTGCAATAATAAAATTATTTTTCATCTAAACTGGCCTCGATATCTTTAATCGTATAAAAAGAACCCGTTACAATAATTAAATCATTCGGCTCCGCAATCTTTTTTGCCACCACTAACCCTTTTCGGGGATTATCGGCAATAATCGCTTGAGGCAGAGCTGATTTCAACTCACTTACATCAAGGGCGCGAGTTGGATGGTCAGGAGTAGTAATTATTATCTTATCTGCCATTTGCTGATAAATTTTAACCATCTGACTAATATTTTTATCAGCAAGAAAACCAAGAACCATAATTACTTTATTACGGGGAAACTTAGAGATAGTTTCGGTAAGTTGTTTGGCTGCATCTGGATTATGAGCCCCGTCCAAAATAATAGAAGGATGATCAGCGATTTTCTGCATTCGACCAGCAATCTTCACTGTCGCAAGCGTTGATAGTAAAGGCTGCCAAGAAGTAACAAGTCTTCGTTGAAAAAGAAAATTAAATACACTGACAACGGTGCCCAAATTTTCACTTTGAAATGTCCCTAATAAATTAAAAGGAACTTTATAAATTTTGTGATTAACTTTCAGGATTGCCTTTCCATCGACAATTGACTGGGTATCTGCTTGCGTTAATCCCACTCTTTGCTGATGAGCCTTTGCCTTAATAATTGTGAGAGTGTCTTTTTCTTGGTGCGGCGCTAAAAACACTTGCTTAGTCCCATTCTTGATAATCCCTGCTTTAGCTTGGGCAATTTGGGTAATCGTTGGGCCTAAGATCCGCGTATGGTCAAGGGCAACATGTGTTATCACACTAATAAAAGGCGCATTGATAATATTGGTTGCATCATCTTGACCGCCTAAACCGCATTCAATGACTGCCCAATCCACTTTTTGATCCGCAAAATATTGCAGCATTATTAAGGTCCACCACTCAAAAATGGTAATATCATCAGGCGAAAGATCAATTGGTAAGCGTTCGGTGATCTTTTGGTAAGTCATCGCAAAATCTTTTTTACTAATCAAATGGTCATTAACCTTAATTTGCTCCCGATCATCTACCAAAGCAGGACTGCTAAAATAACCGACCCGATATCCAGCATTTTGCAAACCCTGTTCTAACATTGTCCCAGTCGAGCCTTTTCCGTTTGTCCCCGCAATATGGATAATCTTAAATCGCTGGTCAGGATTTTTTAAACGAGTAAGAATTTGTCGTAAAAATTTTACCCGATCCTGTTGTCCTCCCAACATTTGGCGGTTAAAGCCCGCGTTAATTTGTTCATAGGTCTGCACGATAATTCCTCGTTTGATTTAGAAATTCTTGTTTCAAATCACTGTCAGTCTTAAATTGACCTGTAAACTTATCAGTATACGTAAATTGACCGGCCTTATTAACACCTCGCATTTCCATACAAAGGTGGCGGGCCGCAATGGTTACTGCAATCCCGGCTGGATCAAGGATTCGTTGCAACTCGGCTACTAAATCTGTTGTAACGCGTTCTTGCATCCCCGGTTTTTTCGTTACAAAATCTAACAACCGGGGGATCTTACTTAGGCCAATAACTTTCTTGTCTTTAGGAACATAAGCCACATTCGCGTATCCGAAGAATGGCAGCAAATGGTGTTCACACATTGAATAAAAAGGAATGTGCTGCACTAATACCATTTCTGGCACATCATCAACATGAAAGGCCTTATAGTTCGCCACTTCTTCTGGTTGATGGTTAAGAGAAGAAAAAACTTCTTGGTACATTTTGGCAACGCGCTGGGGCGTCTCTGCCAATCCTTCTCGTTCCGGATCTTCACCGATTGCAATTAATAAATCTTTAACAGCCTTTGCTATTTTTTGTTGGTCCATGAAAATACCTCTCGTCCATATATCTTTTTAAGCCAATTATGGTCTGGAGTCTTATTTAATAAATGATCCAATTGTTGATAATAAGGATCATTTTGATTAGTAATTTCGCGCATTGGTAATAAAACAAACTGCCGGTTAGCCATTTCTGGATGAGGAATTGTTAACGTTGAGGTTTTAATATGTTGATGACCAAAATCAATAATATCAAGGTCAATTGTCCGTGGTCCCCAATGAATGAGCCGGCGTCGATGTAACTCCTGTTCGATATTGTGAAGATGGTCAAGGAGTTGCTGAGCTGTTAACCCAGTTGCAACTTTAACCGCAATATTGTAAAAAGAATCTTGTTTGACACCTCCCACCGGTTCTGTTTCATACACTGAGGAGATCGCCGTAATATCAATTTTAGGCGGCACATTCAGCATCTGAATAGCTTTTTGAAGGTTTGCTAACCGGTTGCCCATATTACTGCCAATGCTTAGATAAACTTCAGTCATAATTACTTGCTCCCTGCTACTTCAATTTCGACATTATCAAAAATTCCGGCAATTGGCACACTATACTTACGAATACGAAGGCGAATACCATTAAGCATTGGGTATGTTTTGAAAAGCTCATGCAATAAATTATTAGCAAGGCTCTCAATCAAATTGTAATTATGGTGGGCAACAAACTCCGCAATTGTTTCATAAACATCAGCGTAACTGACAGTTTCCTCTAATTCATCGGTTTTAACCATCGTTTCAATTGGGTAGTTCATTTCACAGTCAATTTCAATTTTTTGACCAAGCTTTTTCTCTTCCGCAAACACACCATTGTAAGTATTAAATGCCATGTTGTTAATTCTAATCTTTCCGATAAGCTATTGCTCCTTCATTTTTTATTTTCTATCATAACGCATAAGTTAGTTGGTGAAAATATCTTAATAGATTAAGGGCGCAATCTTTTCCTGGTACCATTGTTCCCCAGCTTTTGAGAAAGGATTAGTAAACGGCGCAGGTTTAATTAAGCGGTCATCGACGTTAAAAAATTTTAACTGTCCCTTAACTTTTAATGGTTCAATCCAATAAGAACCACCTTCCTCAAAGGGTGCAATCACCCATGCATAATATTTTTGTTCACCGTCATATCGTTCCTCAATTCCAGTAATCTTAGCAACATATAACGCATGACTAGCTACCGCCCCATGTGTCTTCTTCGCACTATTGCAAATTAGGAGGTCACCACGATATTTAGTTGTCCATGTCCGGTATTCCTCTGTTTTTGTGCCATTTAAGATTTCCATTCCATATTCGGGATGAATTGATAAAACTTTCATTTTGGTCTTCCTTTGCAGTTTTATTTCAATATAAAGAAAAAAGCCCAGCAAATCAATGTTTACCGAGCTATGATGATGCCTCAGGCAGGATTCGAACCTGTACATGGATAACCATACAACGACCTGAACGTTGCGCGTCTGCCAGTTCCGCCACTGAGGCACTAACTATTTTGTAACATTATTAAGTATACCGAACTCATCAAAAATTACAAGTATTTTTATTTACAATCCTCAATTTGCCCTTATTTAACAAATTGAATCATTGTTCCATATGCGGTTAGGACCAAGAATTTGGGTGCAACCTGCATATTGGCAACATCCGTAGTAAAACGAACCCCAACAACACCATCTGCACCTTTTTCACTGGCCCGCCGCTTTAATTTTTCTTGAACATCACTAAATAATTGGTCCATGGACTCAAATGAATCAATTGCTTCAGTAGGCATCGCTAAATGACTGGTGGCATTGACAATCCCTAAAATGCGGTGGGCTTGAGGAAATCCCTCAGTTGATAAAAACATCTATTATCCTCCCTAAATTCTTTACCATTTAAAAATAACAAAGAGGCCGGAACATTTCCAGCCTCTTTTGTTTATTGCGGAAAGAATCTGCTACTTTGCTAGGGAACTAATTATTAATTCATTTTGATTCTAACTTCCACAAAGTCGCATTTATATCATCAACCTAGTGCACCCTGGTGACCTTATTACATAAATATTCAGTCTAAAATTTCATGCCACACTTATGTTGCTTCTAGCCTACTATTAATTTCTTCGGTGCTAGATTGATATAGGAGATCTTACCATTCTAATCTTTCCACACTTATAATGTACCACGAATTGTAAGCGATTTCAAGAAGTGACTTTAGGTAACTTGAACCAAGAGAACATACATCGCAATCGCATTATTAATCATATGAATTGCAATCGAATTTCGAATGTCATCCGTTCGCAAATAAACATATGCTAAGACCATCCCCATATAAGCATAGATCAAAAAGCTAATGGGGTTGGTACTCATATGACCGGTAGAAAAGATTACCCCCGAGAAGATAACTTTCGGCCAGATGTTGCCACGCTTAAAGAACATATTTGTCAATGTACCACGAAAAATAAATTCTTCAGCAATTGGACTTAGAACAACTGCCGAAAAACAAAATACGATCGTAATTACTTCATTATGACCAAGCATGCTTCCTAGTGCTGCATTGTTCGCTGTTTCAGTTTGATGATAGATAAGTTGATTAAGGTAGCTAAGGACATCCATTCCCAAAATAATCGCTAGATAACCACCGATAATCCAGCCAACCTTTATTCCCGCCGGCTGTCCTAATTGGTTATAAGTTTCATATGTCCGGTGTGCCCACCAAATAATCGCTAGCATTAAACAGATGAATAAGACCATGAACCCGTCCACGATAAGCTGGTTGGTCTTTGAATAACGTAGAGCAAAATTAACTGCAATCGGGGGAATCTCAATTGCAATTAACATCAGCGCAATTAAAATCGCCCTAAATATCCACGATTGTTTAATTACTTTTATCATTATTTTTCTCTTCCTTTGCCCGTTTCTCACGCATTCGTTGAATACTCCACCGGGTAGAAATTTTTGTCACAATGATGTTTGCAACCACGAAACCAATTACCCAGAGAAGGTACATCACCCAGCCAGAGATATAATGTTCGGCAGTTAGCCATACGAGGATCGCAAAGATGATAAATGGCGGAATAACCACCTTAAGAATAAATTCTGCTTTCACAAAGAAAACCTCCATTATTATTTGTTCAACAGTTTACTAAATTGGTACGTTAAGCGCAAGGTTACTGAAAAAAATAGGAAGGCTGAGAAAAGTTTTCGCTTTCCTCAGCCTCCCCATTGTTAATTTGTATTTAAGTAAATCTAGTTATTCTTTGATGCAGCAACTACTTCGTCATAAGTAGGAATTGATGGTAATGCACCAAGCTTTTGAACAGCTAATGAACTTGCACGTTGAGCGTAGACAATTGCCTTTTCAATGTTACTCATATCAGGCTTTAATCGGGATGAAAGCGCACCGATGAAGGTATCACCAGCGGCAGTGGTATCAACAGCATTAACCTTAAAAGCAGGAATAAAGTTGTAGCCATCTTGAGTACAGTAGAAGGCACCCTTTGCACCAACAGTAATAATTAAGTTTCGGACACCCATTTGAGCAAACTTTGCAGCTGACATAAGCATTGAAGTTTCGTCTGTAACAATAATTCCTGTTAAAGCAGCACTCTCTGTTTCATTTGGAATGATTAAGTCTGTTAACTTCAATAAATCAGGGTTAATTTCATGAGCAGGAGCAGGATTTAAGATTGTCTTTACACCATTTTCCTTTGCAATTTGGAATGCCCGTAGAGTAGCTTCTTGTGGAGTTTCAAATTGAGCAATCACGAAATCAGCAGCGGCAATTTGATCACGAGCATCTTCTACTCCCTTAACGCTTAATTGTTGGTTAGCTCCTCCGTACACTAAGATACTGTTTTGACCACTTTCATCAAGCAAGATGGCTGCAGATCCAGTACCTGCTTGATCGTCAACGTGGATCCCTGTTGTGTCGACGTTGTTGTTCTTGAGGTCATTGATCATCATCTTACCACCAGCGTCATCACCAACTTGACCAACAAAAGCTGTTTCAGCGCCTGAACGAGCAGCAGCAACGGCTTGGTTTGCTCCCTTTCCCCCAGCAGCATTAGTCTTGCTTAAAGCGGCAATTGTTTCCCCAGGTAATGGCATCCGCTTAACTTTCATTGTTGTATCAACATTTAAACTGCCTACAATTGTTACATGATTTGTCATTTGTTTATTTCCTCCTTAAACAATTGGCATCTAATTGATAATATCATCATACCATATTATTTTGGACGATAGGAACTTGTACTATCTCGTTTAATTAATTTTACTGGAAAGTTTTGAACGCGGGCTTCCGCACTACTATGACTAATCTGTTCAATGAGCATTTTAGTAGCTCCAGCGCCAAGGTCAAAAATTGGTTGTTGTACTGTAGTTAATCGTGGATAAACATAGTCGTCCCAGTAGATATTATCGTAACCAATTACAGAAATATCTTCGGGAACTTTAACGTCTAATTCATGCAATCCTCGCAATAATCCAATTGCCATCTCATCGTTCGCCGCAAAAACAGCAGAAGCACCAGTTGCTAAAACATCTTTTGCTGCTTTATATCCACCATCCTTCGTCAAGGGTGCCCGAATAACATCGTGAATAGGATCTAAACTTAGATTATTTTCTTGAATAATATTTTTGAACCCATTCATTCGGTGATTTAAATTTTCAGTAGGGTTGTCAGAGGTAAGAACGGCAATATGTTTGTGACCAAGTTCAATGAGGTGTTTAGCCGCGATTTGGCCACCAAGGTAATCATTCGTTTGAACTCGATCACCCTCCTGCGTATGATTTTGATCAAACAAGATGTAAGGAATCTCATTAAAGGAGATAACTTCTTTAATTGTCTCTGTAGTCATCGTTGCACTAGCAATCACTAATCCACTAATTGATCGTTCAATCATCTGGGAAAGGTAATATTTTTCCAATTTTGGGTCACGGTTGGCACTAAAGACAAGTGGAATAAATTCTGCTTCACGGGCAATACTCTGCACTCCCTCGACAAAAGTACCAAAAAATGGGTTAGCAATATTAGGAACTAATACCCCAATTGTCTTGGCACTCTTTAAAATTAAATTCCGAGCATTAAAGTCAGGAACGTATTTATATTTGTCCCGTAATGCTAAAACTCGTTCCTGAGTTGCTGTGCTGAATCGATCGCCTTTATTATTTAAAATTTGCGAAACAGTGGTTACAGAAACACCAGCTTCTTTTGCTAAATCACGAATTGTTATTTTCTTTTTCATGGCTGTTCAACCTCTTTAGTAAACAGTTTTATCTAGTTAATAATATTTAATTAATTTAAACTATCTCAACTCATATTGCAATCACATTTCGTTAAAAATATCATTAAAAATCTGTTTCCCGGTTGCCATCTGAGTACCACGAACACGGAGATAGTCAATCTTTGCTCGCAAAATATCATATTCCCACAATGATGACAGGTCATGGTCATTATAGTAATGAATTGTTACTTTAATGGGTGTGAGATCAGTAATTATCCCTGTAAAATCATCACTCCCCTTATACTTTTCAGTGCCAATCACAACTGGAAGACGGTTCTCATAGGAATCATTAAGAAGATTTGATAATAGGTTCCCCTGAGTAATTTCTGGATGGTTATCAATAAACTTTTGCACTTGCCAAATATCAAAATAGTTGTGATCATGGGCAACTTTAGTCTTTTCAGAAACCGTCATTAAGTAGTCACTATGGCGTTCTGTATAAAGAATACTCTTAATCCGAATAGCAATTAATCCGTTGATTTTACCATCCCAATCAATACTGATCATCAAACAAAATACTGGATCGAGGGCAACCACAAATCCGACATTAAAATAATCATCATTTGGCAAGTTATGAACCTCAATCAATGTTCCTTGCTGCTTGGCCATTGTTAATTGAACGCGATTCTCACTTTCACTTTCTTTTCTCATCTTTACTTCCTTAATATTAATTTTTCACATGATTAGATTTTTAAAATTTAATCATATCTCTACTTTTATTATAATCGCTAACAATGTAGATGTGATAACTTTTACCACGATAAGTTAAATCTGGTAACCACCAAATATTGTAAAATTAGGTGTGTCATTCCACAATATTTTGTAGTAAGATATTTTTTGTGACAAAAAAGTAAAGAGGGGCCATTATGGTGATTATTACAGCAGGGATGATTGGTGTCGGTAAAACAACTTTAACTGGGAAGATTGCCGAACACTTACATACAAAAGCATTTTTTGAACCAGTCGGAGAAAATCCAGTTTTACCACTGTATTATAAAAATCCAAAACAGTACGGCTTTTTACTCCAAATTTATTTTTTAAACAAGCGTTTCTCAATGATTAAACAAGCACTTACTGATGATAACAACGTGCTTGACCGTTCTATTTACGAAGATGCCTTGTTTACGCGAGAAAATAACGCCGAGGGTAACATCACTGATACTGAATTAGAAGTATACTTAAAGCTTCTCAACAATATGATGAGTGACCTCCAACAGTTACCTAAGCGCGCACCAGACTTAATGGTTTATTCTGAAACTGATTTTGAAACAATCTTATACCGGATTAAAAAGCGCGGGCGGGATTACGAGCAAATTGATACTAATCCAGAGTTAAAGGATTACTATTACAAGATGTGGAGTGCCTACAAGCAATGGTACAAGGATTACGATGCTAGTCCAAAAATGAAAATTGATTTAGAGCGTTATGACCTTGAAGATCCTAAGAACGTTGATGCGGTCTTAGCAATGATTGATGAACGGTTGAAGTCATTACGCTAAATAATTGATAAGAGCATGATTAGAGGTTTGCCTTTTAATCATGCTCTTTCCTTTTCTTCAACAAACGACGAAACATTTCAATCATTCCTGCCGTCCCTACTCCACCAAGCAAAGGAACATATTGAGGGATATTAACATCGTTCTTTCTCGCTTGAACGGGATGTTTGGCAACAATTGGCATCGCCTCACTCTCCTCTTTCCTGTCAGTCATTGGAACAGGATTAGCCCGTTCATTGCTGGTGTTAAATTGATCATCATATTTAGTAAGTTGGTAAGTATCAATCAGCTGGTTTAGCTTCCGATCATACTCAGGATCTGTTGCATATCGTCCGCGAAGTGCCCGTGTAGCTTCACGATAATTTTTGGTATTTTGACGGTGAACTCCTTGATAAAGTGGGTCTTCTAATGTTTGCGCATAATCCCTTAACGCTTCGTATTCACTTGCATACTGTCGAAAATTACTAATAACCTGAAACTTATGGCCTTGCTTATCATATTCAGTCGTGGGTTGAGCAACTGTTTGCCGGGCAAAATACCCCTTAACCCCAAAAAGATTATTATTAGGCGCCTTTCCCAACGTACTGCATCCCCAATCACTCTCTAAGGCCGCTTGCGCAATAATAATTGATGGATATAAATCATGCTCCCGACCAATTTGTTGAGCAGCTGGGGCTATTCGATTAATAAATTGTGCTTGGACTGCGGATGGTTGTTGAGGTTGATAAACCTGCTCATCTTTTTTATCTTCTTCTAGCAGCTGCCTTTGTTCAGCAGAGTTTTCAGTTGAAGATTGAATAGTTTCATGCTCTGACGCTTCCTCTGTACCTGTCAAAGCATTATTTTGCTCACTTGCCTTTGCTTGAGCAGCATTTTCATATTCTGTTAAATAAGCATCAATATATTCTTCATCATGATTAACTAAGGCCTCTTCGTCAATCGGCTTTGCACGTTTTACATCTTCATTTGCATCAAATTGTGCTTGTTGGATAACGTCCGCTTTAACCGGTTGCCCGCTAAGGCTTGTTAAAACAATTAATGCACTAGTAATAACACGGCGGTTTAACACAATAAAACACTCCTTCATAATGTCCTATAGTATATATACGTGAAAATTATGAATTTGCATTTTTAAAACTAAAAAAGACTAGAAGAAAATTCCACTAGTCTTTATGTTTTACATTTCAGGATATGTCGTTTCCTTGATATCCAATTTTTGATTCTTTAAGTTTGTCTTAACAACGGTAACGTCACATGGTGCTTCACGAATAGTATAAGCAGCAGTTGAACCGACAAGTAGCCGTCCGACAACATTTAATCCGGTTGCGCCAATAATGATTAAATCAATATCATTTTCTTTAGGATAACGTTCCGCAAGTTCAACCTTAGCGTTACCAACCTTTACATCAGTTTTAACATCTTTTATTCCAGCGGCTTCTGCTTTTTTCTTGTAGTCAGCTAACTTCTTTTGCATCGTTTCGATTGCTGAATCATAAATACTATGACTAACAAAGCCGTATCCACCAGGACCAGTACTTGGATAACGTTCACCGTTGATAATACTTAGTAAATACAACTTGGCATCATTGGTCTTAGCAGTGTCAACCGCTTTTTCAAAAGCCATATCAGCTTGCTTGGAACCATCGACACCAACAAGAATATTTTGATAACTCATTCTTGACACCTCCATCTTCTGCCTTTATTTTAGCACAAAATTAATCAGTAACGAGATTATTAATTGCTTCCATGTAAATTGCCATCGATGTAATTAAATCATTCACAGGTTGATATTCATTAGCCTGATGCATTGTATTTGGCGTATGTGGCATTAAAGCACCAAATGCAACCCCCCGCTTCATCAAACGACCATAAGTTCCTCCACCAACAACTTCTGGTTTTGCGTCTGTATCTCCAGTTTGATCAATATAAGCTTGCATTAATGTCTTAACAATTGGATCATCTGGATCAACATAATGTGGAGCTTGAGATGGGCCTTGCGTAACTTTAATTTGTAATTTATCGGCAATCGCCTTTACAGTATCCTCTAACTTATCTGGTGTTATGCCTTTAGGGAAGCGGAAGTTCATATCAATGTGACCACCCTTGTCCGCATCGAAGTTTAAGATTCCGGCATTCATAGTTAATTCACCCATTACTGGATCAGTGTAAGCACCATTAAAACCATCCATTCGCGTATCTAAATGAAGATAGTCAGCTAAGAATTCAATGAAACTCTTTGCGCCCCCACCAAAGTCATATCGATTTAAGAACTTTGCAAGGTATGTTGCTGCATTGATTCCCTTTTCTGGTTCCATTCCATGGGCAGCTTTTCCGATGACAGTAATCTTAAGACCTTTATCTGTTGATTCAATATTACCTTCAACCGGATTTTCTTCAATAAAGTGACCAAAATCATTAGTAACTTCTTGAGGGTTATCTGTCCGAATAAGGGCAACTGCTTCCCGCGGTACCATGTTGAAACGCAAACCAGATTCAAAACTAACTAGTTGTATTGAAGCATCCCCATTGCCAGCAGGGACATCAAGTAAGAGTGATACTTGACCCTTTTCACCATTAATTACTGGAAATTCCGCATCTGGTGAAAAACCAAGTGTGGGGGCTGGTTCGACTTCAAAGTAACGGTGCATTCCAGTCCAGTTACTTTCCTCATCAGTTCCAACGATAAAACGAACTTTCTTGTTAAACTTTACGCCTTGATCTTTCAAATATTTCAAGGCATAGTAAGCAGCCATTCCAGGTCCCTTATCATCAGAAGCACCACGACCATATAAGTTGCCATCCTTGATAACTGGGTCAAATGGATCCGTATCCCAACCCTTACCAGCAGGCATTACATCAAGATGGGCTAAAATGGCAAGTGTCTCATCACCTTCACCCCATTCAGCATATCCAACAAGGTTATCGATGTTCTTTACTTTAAAACCGTCTTGTTCTGCCATCTCTAAAAATGCTTTTAGCGCTTGAGCAGGACGAGGACCAAGCGGGTATTCATTTGTTGCCGCTGAATCATCACGGACACTGGGGATCTTCATTAATGCTACGAGATCATTTAAATAGTTTTCTTTTTGTGCCTCTGCGGCTTTCATCCAATCAGTCAAGATTAATCCCTCCAAAATATTCTACTTTGACTAATTTTAATGATACCATTAAATTGTCTATTAAATAAAATAATAAGGAGTCTTAACTGTGAAAAAACTTACTGACCAAATCTTAAAGGATGTTATTACTCCCCGTCCTGAAAACAGTTTTAAGGGTACTTTTGGTAAAGTTACCCTTATCGGCGGCAATCGTAATTTTGGTGGCGCAATTATCATGGCATCAACCGCGGCCGTCTGTGCTGGAGCTGGGCTTGTAACAACTGCCACTGATGAAATCAACGCTAGTGCCCTCCATGCGCAGTTGCCAGAAGCGATGTTCGCTGATTTTACTGATGATGCCCTAGTTGCTGACCTTACTAAAGCTGCTACCAGTGTGGTCGTTGGGCCAGGCTTCGGAAATGATGAAACAAGTTTACGAATTTTGAAGAATGTTTTTGCTCATACAACCGAGAAACAAAATGTGATCATTGATGGGTCGGCAATTACCCTGATGGCGATGGAAAAGCTTGAACAGCCACAAGGAAATATCATTTACACTCCACATGAAATGGAATGGCAACGACTCTCTGGAATTAAAATTGGCGATCAAACTGAAGATAAGAACAAGGAAGCCCAAGAAAAACTTAGTGCTACCGTTGTCTTAAAGAAGCACCACACAGAAATTTATACTGATGACCAAGTATATCAACTGCCAATCGGTACCCCCGCCCAAGCAGTTGGTGGAATGGGTGATACTCTTGCTGGAATGGTTGGAGGTTTCACTGCTGAATTTAACGAGAAGGCAGATAAAGCCGTCCTCGCTGCCGTTTATGCGCACAGTGCGATTGCGGAAAAGATCGCCGAAAGCCAATACATCGTCCTTCCCCACCAAATTAGCCGTGCTCTCCCAGCCTTCATGAAAAAGATGGAGGGGATGAATGAAGATCACCATATTGGATTTTTGAATTAAGAATTTAAGGATATTAAAAAGGTTCAGAGCAAATTCTCACTCTGAACCTTTTTGTATGCATTGTTATTTAATGTGTAAAATTATTCGTAATCTTGCTACTCGTGGTCCCAATAGCTGGTCGGCTAATCGTGACTTTAAGCAGAGATAGAGATAAATTCCTGCTCCGACTATTACCCCCGGAATCAAGGAGAAGAAAGCAGTGTAACGCCCATACGGACTAACAAAATGGCCAATGATTAACATTACAATCTTTGCCCCGGCAAACATCACTAAGGAGTAAGCCAAAATCTGGTTAGTTGGCAGGGCCATCTTATCAAAACGTAGGTGGAATTCCATGTTAAAGGAATGCAAGATTAAATAGTTAATCACAAACATTGAAATCCCGGTTGAAACCAGTGGTCCTAATCCTTCAAAAATCCAAATACAAGGGAACTGGAGGATAAACTTAATTACGATTCCAATGGCTAAGAACATCATCATCTTCTTATTCTCAGAAATCCCCTGCATCATTGCTGCGGCTACAGTATACAAGCCTAACATAATCGAAATGTAAGCCGCAAATTGCAGTACTACGACCCCTGCCGCATCATAACGGTAAAAGACGGTGTAGATTTGCTGAGCAACCGCGGATAATCCAAGGGCTGCCGGAATCATCACGAAATAGAATAACAAGAGAACATTTTGAATCTGTTTTCGCATATCCTCTTGATCGTTCTGAGCCCGGGCTGTCGCAAGCAAAGGAATAACTGTTGCGGCTAATGCAGAAGCCAATGAAATAACAATCATGTAAAGCTTATTGGCATTAAACGCAAACAATGCATAAGTAACATCCATCTGATACTTAGTAAAGTGACCGACTAATGGCATCATCCGTTTAAAAGTATATTGATCAATTAATTGGAAAATCGTTACCCCTGATTCAATAATGATGAACGGAATTGACTGATAAATAATCTTAAAAATTAATGTTTGGGTTGAAACTTCAGTATTTACTTCACCTTGTGCCACTAAGTCATTCATTTCGCGTTGGTGACGCATCCAGGCAATCCCTAAGACGATCACTGCACCGATTGCCCCAATAAAGGCCGCAAATGTTGATTGGGAAACGGCACTAACCCAATTGCCATTTTGAATCTTCATAATGAAATACGTTGCAGCCAACATATAAATAACCCGGAAAAGCTGTTCAACAAATTGTGAAATTGCTGATGGTGCCATCCAGTTATAGCCTTGTAAAAATCCTCGGGTAATCGACATCCCCGGAATAATCAAAATAGCCCAAGCTAATGAGCGAATAACCGGAATCATATTTGGATCCCCATTATCCATTAAACGAGCCCCAAACATCATCACCGTTGTACAAATTACACCCATTGCCATTGCAACGTACATTCCAGAATGATACAGTCGGCGACTAACCCCATACTGATTTATTCCGTTATAATGCGCGACCATTTTAGAAATTGCAGAAGGAATTCCCGCCGTTGCAATCACTAAAAACATATTATAAATATTGTACCCCTGAGCATATAAGGCATTCGCTTCGTTGCTGTAAGCTCCTAACCATGTAACCCACGGAATAATGTACAGCGCCCCTAAGATCCGCGAAGTAATACTACCAGCTGTCATCCAAGCTGATCCTGTAATCATTTTTGTTCGCGAATCTTTTTTAACTGCGGTGCTGCTCAAATCATTTGCTTTATTTTCTTCCATGATTTGTTGCAATCCTACCTTTTTTATTTTAATCGAGTTTACACAATCCTAATCATTTTATCGTGAATAAAAAGCTGGTGCAATTCGATTTATCGTTTTTAATATTTCTTTAACCTAGTATTGTTCCAAATCGACAGTTACCATTTTAATGATTTGATCTGGATGTTGTTGCTTTAACACCTCTAATGAGCTTACGGAAGGGGCTTCTTCAAAGTGGCCGAGTTTATCATTAAGGGTAATTGCTAAGCCCAATTTAGCAAAATCCATCGCCTCATCCATTGTTTTCCCCTGGGTAAATGCTTCCGGCAAATCTGGAAAATCAACTTGAATTTCATTATCTTTCGGGGTAAAAATTGCTGGATAACTCACTATTTCCATAATTTATATCTCCTCAAATAAAAAGAAGCAGGAAAACATAGATTCCCTGCCCTTTATTAATTTACTATTTTGCAACAATGTTAACGATCTTGTTAGGGACAACAATGACTTTCTTAATATCCTTGCCGTCAGTAAACTTCTTAACATGTTCGTTTGCTAAAGCAAGTTGTTGTGCTTCATCGCGGTCAGTATCCTTGGCCATCTTAATCTTAGCCCGTACCTTACCGTTAACCTGGACGATCATTTCAACTTCATCTTCAACTAAAGCTTTTGGATCGTAAGTTGGCCATGATTGGTAAGTGATTGTATCACTCTCACCGAATTGACTCCAGAGTTCTTCAGCCATGTGAGGCATGATTGGTGCAATCATCTTTACAAAGCCTTTCATGTATTCAACTGGTAAATCATCAACCTTGTAGGCTTCGTTTACAAAGACCATCAATTGAGAAATAGCCGTGTTGAAGTGCATCCGTTCGTAGTCTTCGGTAACCTTCTTAACAGTTTGATTGTAAACCTTGGTAAGCTTACCATCATTGAAAGTGGATACCCGGTCACGGAGGTGGTTATTATCATCCATCAACAACCGCCATACACGTTGAACCCACTTATTAGCACCATGAAGTCCTTTTTCATCCCAAGGTACCGATTCTTCAAGTGGTCCCATGAACATTTCGTAAAGACGTAAAGTATCAGCCCCATATTGGTCAACAATGTCATCAGGGTTAACAACATTACCTTTGGACTTCGACATCTTTTCATGGTTTGAACCAAGAATCATCCCCTGGTTAACAAGCTTCATGAATGGTTCTTTAGTTGGTACGAGACCGAGGTCATAAAGAACCTTATGCCAGAATCGAGCATAGAGCAAGTGAAGAACAGCGTGTTCAGCTCCACCAACATAGAGATCAACTGGTGACCAGTAATCAAGAGCTTCTTTTGAGGCAAATTCCTTGTCATTATGAGGATCAGTGTACCGGAGCCAGTACCATGATGAACCGGCCCATTGTGGCATGGTGTTAGTCTCACGAAGACCATGACGACCATTTTCGTCATAAACGTTAACCCAATCTTCAACATTTGCTAATGGACTTTCACCAGTTCCTGATGGTTCGATGTTATCAGTCTTTGGTAATTCAAGTGGAAGTTCATCTTCTGGAACTAATGAGGTTGTCCCATCATCCCAGTGGATAACTGGAATTGGTTCACCCCAGTAACGTTGCCGACTGAAGATCCAATCACGAAGACGGTAGTTAACTTTCTTATGACCAGCATCGTGTTCTTCAAGCCAATCGATCATCTTTTGCTTTGCATCAGCAATGTTCAAGCCATCAAGGAAACCAGAATTAATGTGCTTACCGTCACCATCAAAAGCACCTTCTGACACATCTGTTCCTTCAATAACAGGCTTGATTGGCAAGTCAAACTTAGTAGCAAAGTCATAATCACGTTGATCTCCGGAAGGAACAGCCATTACTGCTCCAGTTCCATATGAAGCAAGCACGTAATCACTAATCCAAATTGGTAGTTTTTCACCGTTAACTGGATTAATAACGTAAGAACCAGTAAATACACCAGTCTTGTCCTTGTTTAAGTCAGTCCGCTCAAGATCAGACCGCCGTGACGCTTCTTCCTTGTACTTTTCAACTTCCGCCTTGTGTTCTGGTGTTGTCAATTGGTCAACTAATTCTTGCTCGGGAGCAAGAACAACATAAGAAGCACCAAAAAGCGTATCTGCCCGCGTCGTAAATACTTCAATCTTAGTATCTTCATTCCCCACAATTGGGAAAAATACTGAAGCACCTTCTGAACGACCAATCCAGTTACGTTGCATTTCTTTAACGCTTTCTGGCCAGTCAACAAGATCAAGATCGTCAATCAAACGGTCCGCATAAGCAGTAATTTTCAAAACCCATTGACGCATTGGCTTACGGTAAACGGGATAGCCGCCACGTTTAGTCTTGCCATCTTCAACTTCTTCGTTGGCAACAACTGTTCCACCCATAAAATCAGGGGCCCAGTTAACCATAATTTCACTTTCGTAAGCAAGCCCCTTCTTGTAGAGCTGTTCAAAAATCCATTGAGTCCACTTGTAGAACTTAGGATCAGTCGTATTTACTTCACGGTCCCAGTCATATGAGAACCCGAGTGATTGGATTTGGTCACGGAAATGATCAATATTTTTGTTCGTAAAGTCCTTGGGGTTATGACCAGTCTTTAACGCATATTGTTCAGCTGGCAAACCGAATGCATCCCACCCCATTGGATGTAAAACATTAAAGCCTTGCATCCGCTTCATCCGTGACATTACATCCGTAGCGGTATAACCTTCTGGGTGACCAACGTGGAGTCCTTGACCAGATGGATACGGGAACATGTCTAATGCATAATACTTCTTTTGGTCCTTATTAAGGTCTGCTTTAAAAGTTTCATTCTTCTTCCAAAACTTTTGCCACTTTTTTTCAATCGTCTTATGATCGTAAGCCATATTTTCTACTCCTTATTCTGATTTTAATAATCGTAATAAAAAAGTCCCGTAGAAATTAATCTACGAGACGAAATAACTCCGCGGTACCACCCGTTTTCCATGAAATCCATGGCGCTTAGGACCTTAACGCGGTAAACGTCATTACCTACTAAAATTCAGTAATAATCACATTTAGATGAGTTCGTAAATGACCAGTCTCCTGTTCACACCACCACAGGATCTCTGCTGACCTCGTCAAAAACTACTATTTCTATTACGATCAAATATTTAACGCCTATTTTAACAACCACCGTTAATGATTGCAAGCGTGTAACTAAATTATTAGCCTAAAATTTCTTTTAATTCATCAACTTTATCAAGGTGTTCCCATGGTAAGTCCACATCAGTTCGACCAAAGTGACCATAAGCAGCAGTTTGCTTGTAAATTGGCCGCTTCAAGTCGAGCATTTCAATAATTCCAGCTGGACGTAAATCAAATACTTTTCGAACAGCGGCAATTAATTCTTCTTCTGAACGGGTACCGGTACCATAAGTATTAATCATGATCGATACTGGTTCTGCTACACCAATAGCATAAGCAACTTGAATTTCGGCCTTCTTAGCATAACCAGCTGCGACAATGTTTTTAGCAATATAGCGCGCAGCATAACTAGCAGAACGGTCAACCTTAGTAGCATCCTTTCCAGAAAAGGCTCCACCACCGTGATGGGCAGCCCCACCATAAGTATCAACAATAATCTTCCGTCCTGTTAAGCCGGCATCCCCTTGCGGTCCACCGATTACAAAGCGACCTGTTGGATTAATGAAGTACTTAGTTTGGTCATCAAGGTACTCAGCCGGAATGACTGCTTCAATCACTTGTTCTTTAATATCCTTTTTAATTTGATCAAGTGAAACCTCTGGATCATGCTGGGTACTTAAAACAACGGTGTCAACACGTAATGGCTTGTCATTCTCATCGTATTCTACAGTTACTTCGGCCTTTGCATCTGGACGAAGGTAAGAGATAACGCCATCCTTACGTAGTTGAGCAATCTTACGCATTAATTTATGGCTTAAAACCAATGTTAATGGCATATATTCAGGTGTTTCGTCAGTAGCGTAACCAAACATCAATCCTTGGTCACCGGCACCAATCTTATCAAGCGGATCAGCTTCACCTTCACGCGTTTCTAAGGAGTCATCAACCCCTTGCGCAATGTCTGGTGATTGTTCATCGATCGCAGTGATAACAGCACAGTTATCAGCATCGAAACCGTACTTGCCATCTGTATAACCGATCTTACGAATTGTGTCCCGCACAATCTGTTGGATATTAACGTAGGCCTTAGTAGAAACTTCACCAAAGACTAATACTAGTCCAGTAGTAACTGAGGTTTCAACTGCAACCCGTGAATCAGGATCCTTCTTAAGCAATTCATCTAAGATCGCGTCACTGATTTGGTCAGCAATCTTATCTGGATGTCCTTCTGATACTGATTCGGATGTAAATAAATGTCGTTCTGCCATTTTCTAATTCCCCCATATTCTATTGAAACTTTCAAATAGTTTGTAGTTGCGGTTACAAGGCATCTTCACGTTCAGACGTGAATCCTATCGGGAATTGCTTTATAACGATAATAATCTTAGCATAATTGTCAACCAACAATCAATGTTAATCCTTACATTCTTACTTTAAACGGGCATTGACCATCCCCACCGCTGTCATGAAAGAGTAAATAATTGTCGGACCAACAAATTTAAATCCATCCTTCCGCATTTGTTTGGCTATTTCTTCCGAAGCCGGCGTTTTAGGAGCTAATTCAATATCGGTAGTTAACCCCAAGTCTTGAGGCTGATCATCAACAAAGCGCCACACATAATTATCAAACGTCTTTCCCGTTTTCCGTAATTTTAAAATCAATTGTGCATTATTAATTACCGCTAATATTTTAAGACGATTACGAATAATAGTTTCATCCTCGCATAATCGATTAATATCTTCATCGGTAAATGATGCCACTTTTTCAATATTAAAGTTATCGAATGCCTGATTAAATGCTTCCCGTCGCCGCCAGATTGTCTGCCAAGTTAAACCAGCCTGAAATAATTCTAAAGATAACATTGCAAATAACTGCTGGTCATCATGAACTGGAAATCCCCAGTAGTGATCATAATAGTCTTGCATTTCTGGTGTCGCATTTGCCCATTGTGGTCGTTTAAGTGTCATTATCAATACCTCTTTTTTGTTTTCAAAATAAATAGGGAGCAGAAATTTTCTTCTCCCTATTTATATACGAATTTTTGGTTATTTTGTACTTTTTTCCTTATTAGTATTTTTTAGCATAAATGCTAGTACGAGACCAATCAATTCAGTGATGATCATGCCAATAAATACTAAATGATAGCCGTGAAGGGAAGCGACTTGCGCCGAACTTCCCCGTTGAAGTGCATTTGTAGTAGCAACCGTTAAGATCAGTGTTGAAATAGTAACACCCGCGGACCCGAGAACTTGCCGGACTGTTGTAATTACAGCTGTTCCGTGAGGCACTAATTCATCAGGTAAGGCATTTGCTCCCAGTGTGACGGCCGGCATCATTACAAAGGCATTTCCACCTTCAATCACCATTGCGCAAAGGATCATTCCCAATAAGCTGAGGTGATTAAGGACGATTAATCCAGCAACCCAACCAATGATAATCATAAACATTCCCACCAGCATTGTCGGTTTAAACCCAATTTTATCAGCCAATTTTCCTGACAAAGGATTCAGGATACTAAGAAAAGCAGCTCCAGGCACTAGGGCCATTCCAGAAACAAATGGACTAACTTTTAATACTCCCTGATAATAAAGGGGAAAAATAATTGTCGTTACAATTAAGGCAATATATGAAATCGACGTTAAAAGAATTGCTAAATCATAATTAAAAGTCTTCAATACCCGTAATTCTAATAGCGGGTGCTTGAGGTGAAGCTGCCGAATGCAGAACCAGATAACCGCAATAAGACTAACGATAAAAATCCCTGCATTTATTTCCCATGCAGGATTCTTTTTTCCGGTTTGGTCAACAACGTACATAATCCCAATTAATCCAACTAGTAAAATTACTGATAGCCAATCAAGGTTCGTTTCATGGCGTTCCATTACATCTTGGATCAGTCCGCTAGCAGCCATTAAAATAATTATGGAAATAACAAGCATGAAGAGGATAAAAAGGCTCTTCCAGCTAAAGAACTTTAGAACAATTCCTGAAACAATCGGTCCACAGGCAAGGGCGGATCCCATTACCAAACCAGCAATCCCCATCGTTGAGCCCCGCTCTTCTTTAGGCGTAATCTCAAGCAAAACAGTTTGGTATGATGGGAATAAAACTCCAACGGCAAAAGCTTCCATGGCCCGTCCAATCATCATAAACCAGAAACCATTAATTCCCCAAGACGCGGGGGTTAAAACAATCATCAAGGATCCAATATCAAATAGTCCCAGTGCCCCAATGAACATTGTCTTAAAACTCATATTATTGAGCATCCACGGGCTAATTGGCATGCTGACACACATTACGAGCATAAAACCAGTCGTCAGCCATTGAACGGTTGATGCTGAAATCCCAAAAGCGTTCATTAAAGTTGGATAGGCAGTTGACAACGATGATTGACTAATCGACATCGTAAAGGTACCAACTAGTAAAGTAAAAATAAACCAAAAGCGACTATAACTTTTTCCATTGCGTGCGATACTTTGATCCATATCATTCTCTCCTTCTTTAGAATAGTTATTATCTGACCGTTAATTATTATATGTTTTGAATTAGTGAATGTAAATGTTATAATGTCAATAGATTATAATTATTTTAAGAAAGGGGACGACATTATGGCAGAAGCAGAATTTGATCGAGCTCTTGACCATCTCCGTGAAAACAAGGTTCGTCTTACTCCCCAGCGGAAAACTATCTTAAATTACTTAATCAATCATCATACTCATCCAAGTGTCGAAATGATTTATGATGACCTTAAAGACACAGTTGACAATATCAGTATGGCAACTGTTTACAATACTCTAAAACTCTTTGTTGATTATAATCTCGTAATTGAGCTAAAAAATGGAGACGGCAGTACCCACTTTGATTATTTCGGCCACCCGCATTATCATGTCGTCTGCGATAATTGTGGTAAGATTTCTGATGTTTTTGATGAACATTTTACTGCAATCACGAAAGAATTAACGGTTATGACTCATGAAAAGACTGGCTATCTAGTTACAGGAAATAACATCGAAGTCCATGGCATTTGTCCCGAGTGTCAACGTAAATTACATTTGAATCGTTAGTAAAAAATTCCCCGAAAACTCGGGGAATTTTTTATGCTTTCTTTTGTGTTAATGAAGCAACGGCAAGAATTGCAAACCAAGCCAATGTCAGTATAAGAGCAATTAAAGTTTGTTTCTCCATACATAAAACAATTAGCACAATAAAAAGAAAAACTAAAATAACATAGTCAGTAAAAGGTGCGCCTGGCATCTTAAAAGTCCTTGATTGCGGATGCTGACGAATATATTTTAAATGTGCCAAGATGATAGCAGCCCATACAAAGAGAAAACTCGTGGTAGCAATACTGGAAACAAAAGTAAAAACTCCTTCTGGCATTACTAAGTTTAAGATAGCGGCAATTCCAATAACGACTGCAGAAATAATAACCGCTGTTGCAGGCACCGACCGCTTAGATAAGCGACTAATCTTACGGATAACAGGCCGATGAGCAGTAGAGGTTAACTCAGCTAGCATCCGACCAGTTGTATATAGAGAACTATTACAAGCAGAAGCCGCAGCAGTAATTACTACAAAATTAACGATACTAGCAGCCCCCGGAAGACCGATGTCGCGAAAAACAAGGACAAACGGACTATTGCTTGGTGAAAGTTTACTCCACGGATAAATGCACATAATGACAGCCAAAGCACCGATATAAAAGAGCATAATTCGAATAGGAATACCATTAATTGCCTTAGGAATAACAACTTTAGGATTCTCTGCCTCAGCCGCTGTCACCCCTACCATTTCAATTCCAACAAAGGCAAATACAACCATTTGAAAAGAAAGCATGAAGCCCTTTGTCCCGGTAGCAAAAAAGCCCCCATCATTAACTAAATTAGCAGGAGTAGCGAGATAGCCGCTTACCGAATGAAAATGAAGTAAAACTAAAATGACACCAACGGCAATTAAAATAACAATTGCCAAAATTTTAATAAGGGCAAACCAAAATTCGAGTTCACCAAACGTACTAACAGTCATTAGATTTAATCCCAATAAAATTAGGAGAGTTATTAATCCAGGTAACCATTGGGGAACTTGAGGAAACCATAGTTGAAAATATAAGCCAATGGCGGTAACTTCGGCCATTGCCAATGCTAGCCAACACACCCAATAGGCCCAACCCATTACGAAACTCACGCGATTACCAAGATAATCACGAATTGCATCCATAAACGAATGATAATGTAAATCGGAAAGAAGCAACTCTCCGAGGGCCCGCATAATTCCAAAACAAATAATCCCAGTAATTAAATATGCTAAAAGGATTGCTGGACCAGCAGCATGAATTGCCTTCCCCGATCCGAGAAATAATCCCGTCCCAATCGTTCCACCAAGCGCCATTAATTGAATATGACGACTTTTAAGTTTACGCGTAAATTCTTGTTTTTCTGCCATGATCCTCTCTCTTCCTCAATAATTGAAGTTTTATTAATCCTAGTTAGGTTTACTAGTCATTACTAAAAAAATCAACTATGATATATAACATTGAAAACCTATTGTATACCATTTTTCGTAGAAGGAGAAATTACATTGTACGCATTAGTTCACTGGATCCCATTTTTTATTTATTTTTTTGCAGGGTCTGTCCTTGTCACCCATAATCACCTTTGGGAAAGATTCCCTAACTTCGGCCAACATATTACAATCGCAACCTTTTTTATCTACTTAACTGCTATCGACTGGCTCTGCCTAACCCCTTCAATGTTTAATTTTAGTTCTGCTAATAAACTTTTATTTTACTTTCACGGCGTACCATTTAATATCATCCCCCTCCAAGGACTCAGCCAAGAATTTTTCTTAAACATTGTGATGACTTTGCCACTAGGAGTTTATCTTTATTTAATTAATCACCAAATGCCCTTCAGTCGTGCTATTCTCTATGGCTTTTTCTTCAGCTTATTTATCGAGTGTAACCAATTTGTTTGCGACCTTCTTTTCCATATTGGAAGGCTTGCCGATGTGGATGATTTGATTAGCAATACCATCGGAACTACAATTGGTTTTGCAGTAATGATCATACTTGATCAAACAATTTTTCATCAAGCTATTAAACAATTTATGCTAGTGGGTGGAAAATCTGATAAACTGAATAACTGAGGTGGTAAAAGATGATTACAAATGAACAAAGAGCGCACGATATTGCTCTTACCTTACTACAATCACGAGCAAAAGATCTAAAGCCAATCGAAGCGTATCATGAATATGTTAATTCATTATTACCAATCTTAAAGGAGATTGATAAGGACTTTCCCAACGGTATTAAAGAGCACCTTTAATTTCCCGGGAAATTACGACAAAAGCCGGAAGAAAAAGAACTTCTCTTCCGGCTTTTACTATTTCAACTTATATATTGTCATAACTACTTTGTTGAGATTTCCTTTCTTCTTGTTTTATCAACCCATTTGAACTATGATACTAATGATTTTATTTTTAGGGGGATTTTTCAATGTTTGAAGAAACTAAAAAGGGCTTTGACTGGTTTAGCCTAATTGTTGGAATCTTATTTATCATTGCCGGAATTGCATCATTCACGCGGCCAGATAAAACCCTTCACTTCTTAGCCATTGTTGCCGGAATTGCTTTTATTTTCCGCGGAATTTATGAATTATGGTTCCGTCAACGAATTGGTCGAATCTTGGGAGAATCCTCAGGTTGGTTAATTTTTTCTGCAATTTTAGATATCATTTTAGGAATTATTTTTCTTTTCCAACCAAGCTTTGGGGTACTCTTCATTGCTATCATCTTCGCTATCTGGTTTATCCTTGATTCTATCACTGAGTTGATCAGTGCGAAGTTTTTCAAGGAATTTTATCGCGGATACTACTGGTTCATTGTAATTCTAGCAATTTTGAGTTTGGTATTAGGAGTTATTCTTTTATTTAGCCCATTACTTTCCGCTATTACAGTGGTATGGTTAGTTTCAACATTCTTGATTGTGTTCGGAATCATGAAACTTATTCAAGCACTTTAACGTATACCTTGTATTAAAAGGGATCAGCAAAACTGATCTCTTTTAATTTTACGAATATTTTGAATTATAAGCCTTGTTCCGTCATCAAATATTAGGTGGTGAGCATGGTAATCAATTCGTTTTAATTTTCCCGTGTATTCTTCATAAAAACCTGTCTTACCATTAAAGAATTCAACTTTTATTAACGGATGTGATCGGCCCCGTTCAATCATGGCAAGTTGGACTCTAATTCGATGCCTCATCTCAGCTGTGGGATAAGTCTTATGACCATACTTTTCCCCTACCTTTGCTAATAATTGATGGTAGCCGGTCAAGGCCGCAAAAGGAGAAAACTGAGCAGCGCGATCTTCGGTGGTCATTGGCGTATGAGCTTGAGAAACATGCCGAGGGGTGTTGATAATATCACGATACTTTGAGGTATCACTAAACAAGCTTTTTTCTATTTTCAGCAAATCTTCATTTTCCATTATGCTTGGTGCCCTCCAATCTGATTATTTCTTTCCAAAAGAGTAGCACCTTTTTTCAAATCCGCCGCTCGAATAATGGCGTTTTTACCGTACTCATTTTGCAAATCAAGGACAAGTCTTTGTAGTTTTTGATCCTTTTCTTGAACTTTGGAACGATTCTTATGTTTTTTCGTTGAGTCCGTAAATAAATCTAACTGCTCATTATAATTCGCCAATCTGGCAAGCCGTGGTGAGAGAAGGTGGTTCGCTATTACCGTAATTTTACGAGCTGTCAATCGCCGGTCAAGGCCAGAATCACATAACTTCATAAATGCCTCCATCAATTCTGTACCAGATGAAGTCGGTAAGGAAAGATTAGCTTTTCCATGCATTGGCTTTGGCGCCTGGCGTCCATAGAAGTCTGTCACTAATGGTCCTTGGTAATCCTCCGATATATTAGAAACATCATAGGCGACCCTTAAAGCTACTTGATCAGTTACTAAGTTTTGCTTGGTTAACTGGAGAGCTAATGAATTAACCATCTCTTGAATCACTAACCGGGTTTCTGTAAAGTTATAAGGTCGAGGCAACACCTGCCCAGAATACACCCCATGATCTGATGAATGATAATTTTTGATATCTTTAATGGTGGCTGACTCATATCCCCACGCATGGTCAATAATGATTTCCGCATTTTTTCCAAATTCGCGGTATAATACTTCTTCATTCATTGGATCAGATAACTTTCCCAAAGAACAACGAGCAATATCTCCCATTGTATGAAGACCTAGCTTTTTTAGTCGTCGCGCATACCCAGGACCAATTCGCCAAAAGTCTGTTAGTGGCTGGTGCGCCCAAAGGTAACGGCGAAAAGTATGTTCATTCATCTGTGCAATCCGGACCCCGTCTTCATCCCCTGGAATCCGTTTAGCTACTATATCCATCGCTACTTTCGCTAAGAAAAGATTGGTCCCAATTCCTGCAGTTGCAGTAATTTGTGTCTCTGCTTTAATTGTTTGGATGATTTCCTTAGCTAAAGAACGGGCGCTAACATGGTACTTATTAAGATAATCAGTAATATCCATCATTACCTCATCAATAGAATAAACGTGGATCTTTTCTGGTGGTAAATAGCGTAAATAAATTTCATAGATGGCGGCACTTTTTTCAAGATAAAAATTCATTCGTGGGCGCGCAATCCTATAACCAATTTTAAGTTCCGGTGATTTTAATAGTTCATCCCGGTAAATTGAAACAACTGGTGATAATCGCTGGTGAGACATTTCTTTGGCACGACGATTATTCAAGTATGCTACTCGTTGTTCCACCTCATACAATCGCGGGCGACCAGAAACACCAAAATTTTTCAAAGCTGGTGAAACGGCGAGACAAATAGTCTTACTAGTTCGCGATTCATCGGCAACTACGAGGTTAGCGTTTAAGGGATCTAGCCCACACTCAGTACATTCGACCGAGGCATAGAATGATTTTAAATCGATTGCCATATATGTTCGCCCCATCATGAGAATACCTCCAGCACTTCAGTAAATATTATTATATCTTCAATCAAACATATGTTCAAGAAACAGATAAAAATAAGGAGGCTAGAAAAACTCAGCCTCCTTATTTAACTTAATTTAATTATTCAATATCAATATGATTTTCATCGTCATCAGTCTCATCCTTCTTAGGAAGAGTAATTGTCAAAACACCATTCTTGTATTGAGCTTTGATATCCTTCTTATTTACATCTGGCAAACGATATTGCCGACTCATTTGGCCATACCGACGTTCAGAATGCAGAACATTGCCATCCTTATCACCATCATCATCAAAGGTATCCCGATGACCAGTAACTGTCAAAATATCATTGGCATAATTAATGTGAATATCCTTCTTATCAAATCCAGGCATGTCAATCTTTACGGTATAATTTTTGTCATCTTGTGTAATATCTGTCTTCATGTGATCAGCAACCGGAGTTAGGTTAGAGAAGAAATCATCGTTCATCCAGTTACGCATGTTCATCAAACTATCGAATAAATTATTACGGTTTTGTAATTCATTAGCCATAAAGAATGCTTCCTTTCTTTCTTATTCATTGTCTATGTTAAACGCTTTCAGCTAAAATGCAACTAATATGCTAGGGACCATTGACTAAAAAGAATATAATAGAAGTAGGAAAATAGAAAGGAGCCGCGCAAGATGAAAAAAGTCACAATCAATAATGTTTCAATGCCTGCAATTGGAATCGGAACATGGAATATGGGAAATTCTCTCGTCAATCGGTCCACAGAAATTAAAGCCATTCAAACTGCAATTGACGCTGGCGCACAAGCTATTGATACTGCGGAAATGTATGGCGATGGTCGTTCTGAAGCACTTGTCGCTGAGGCCATCAAACCATATAGTCGGGAAAAGCTATTCTTAATTGATAAAGTTCTTCCTTCAAATGCCAGCAAGACAAAACTTGAGCATAGTTTAGACCAAAGTTTAGCTGCCGTAGGAACAGACTATTTTGACCTTTACCTTTTACACTGGCGGGGTGGGACTCCGTTAGCAGAAACAGTCAACGAATTAGAGAGAGTTAAAAAGGCAGGAAAGATTAAAGCATGGGGAGTCTCAAACTTCGATGTCAGTGATCTTGAAGAATTATGGCGCCTTAAAAATGGCACTGATTGCGTTGCCAACGAAGATCTCTATAATCTCGATAGTCGCGGAATTGAATTTGACCTCCTTCCCTTAATGAAACAGCATCAGCTTCCATTAATAGCCTACTCTCCCCTTGCACAGGGTGACAGTCTATCTGGAAAGTTAACCGAGAATCCGCTACTAAAAGAAATTGCCGCAAACCACCATGTGACCGTTAGTCAGATCATGCTTGCATGGGTCTTAAGAATTGGAAATGTCCTTGCTATTCCAAAGAGCAGCAGCCCAAAACATGCTGAAGAAAATGTTGCAGCTGGTAGCATTGAACTAAGTGATGATGAGTTACTTGCTTTACAAAAAGAGTTCCCATCACCAAATAAAAAAGTACCCCTCGCAGTAATTTAAGAGTTACAATGTTACATAATAAAGCTAAAAATCGAACTACAATTTTGCATTTCACAAAGTTGCAGTTCGATTTTTCATATATGAGGAAAACTAATAATTAATTTTCTTGATTAGCCTTTACCGGGTGATAGCGATGAAGACGTTGAGATCCTACATCGATTTCTGCTGGATTACCTTTGTGGCCCGACTTAATCTCAACAAGGCCTAACTTAATAGCCCCCACAGGACAAACAAGTGCACACAGTTGACAACCGACACACTTACTCTTATCAAAAACTGGTTGCCGTTTTTCATCATCCCAAGTTAATGCTTGGTGAGCACCATCTTGACATGAGATAAAGCAACGTCCACAACCGATACACTTATCCCAATCAATCTTAGGGTAAACCTTGTAATTTCGGTCAAGCTGATTAGTAGGAATAATATTCTTATTAGCTAAGCCGACAAGATCTTGAAGGTGGTCTACATGCTGTTCTTCCATGTAATGCATTAAACCATTAGTAAGGTCATCAATGATCCGATAACCATATTCCATGATCGCAGTTGTAACTTGGAGAGTAGTAGCACCCAAAAGAATAAATTCAGCAGCATCTTCCCAGGTTTCAATTCCCCCAATTCCAGAAATCGGTAGTTGTTCAAGGCCGGCTGCTGACCGTAATTGTTGTAAGAAACGTAAAGCAATTGGCTTAACAGCTTTCCCAGATAATCCAGAAACAGAAGATTTACCATCAATATTTGGTAAACCAACCTTCTTCTTCAGATCAACATCAACAATTGATTTAACAGTATTGATTGCGGAGAAGCCATCTGCCCCTCCTTCTAGACATGCCTTAACAACCGGAACCATCGTCGTAATATTTGGTGTCATCTTCGCAAGAACTGGAAGGCTAGTCCCGCGTTTAACGGCTTCACAATTCTTCTTACATAATTCTGGATTAGTTCCCACATCTGAACCCATGGTATGAGAAGTCATCTGTGGACAAGAGAAGTTTAATTCAATCATATCAGCCCCTGCCTCAGTTACTAACTTAGCCAGGTTGGTCCAATCTTCCAATGTCTCACCCATAATTGAAGCAATCAAGACTTTATTGGGATATTCCTCTTTTAACCGTCGCATATCAGCCAAGTCCTGCTCCAAGGGGTGTTCTGATAATTGTTCCATATTCTTAAAGGCAACAAAATGCATGTCTTCCTTGGCTAATTCGTCGAACCGAGGAGAAACTTCATCAATCTTAAAGTGTGTTGGTGATAAAGTCTTATATACGATACCGCCCCAACCAGCGTCATATGCATTCTTACACATTTCGTAACAGTTCCCAACAGGTGAGGACGACAAGCAAAATGGATTTTCAAAATGAACGCCTAAAAAGTCTACAGATAAATCTTTTTTAATCATTTTCTTGTCCTCCTAACAACCGGTCTATTTCTTCTGCTACTTCTTTTCCTTTCTGTACTGCTACCACAACAGTTTTATCTCCGGCAACAATATCACCAGTCGCAAAAACTTTGGGATCTTTTGTCCGGAATCGTGGTTCACGGAATGGAATTTCATTATGCTGTAAGTCAATGTCTAGTCCTTCTGCATTCGCTTTTTGACCAACTGCTAAAATAATCTTATCAGCAGTAATAGTTAATTCACTCTTAATCTTCCGGTGAGTAAAGGTAGCACGATTCTGATGAACTTCTTTTGGAACGTAACCATCAACAATTGTTACACCAGCTTCTTGAGCACCGGCAAGTTCCTTTTTAGAAGCTTTGAATTCATCAAACTGCTCATAAACAACATCGGTAACATAAGGAACATTAAGCTTCTTTAAGGTTGTTACAACATCCATTGCAACATCCCCACCACCAATAACAAGGACATTTTGCGGAAGATCTTCTAAATTACCCTTACTTTCTTTTGCCCGGGCTAGGAATGAGATTGCTGATTCAGTACAGATATTGTGTTCAAACATTGGAAGCATCTTTGCTTCACTTGTCCCAATAGCAACAATTACTGCATTGTAACGAGCTTTAAGGTCATCCATTGAAATATCTTTTCCGACAGTTGTGTTATAGATAATGTGCGCACCAAGGTCGACAATTCGTTGAACTTCATAATCCACAATTTCTTCCGGCAACCGATACTCAGGAATGCCGTAGGTCAAGTAACCGCCAGCCTTAGCAGCTTTTTCATAGATATCAACTGCATAGCCCTTTTCACGAAGAGTCGTGGCTGCCTGTAAACCTGATGGGCCACTACCAATGATGGCAATACTCATCCCGTTTGGCTTACCAGCTTTAAGAATCTTCATATTCATCTTTCGCTCCATATCAGTGACATACCGTTGAATCCCACCGATATCAATTGGTCCGTCGATTTTAGCCCGGGTACATGCCTTTTCACAGTAACGCTCAGTTGGACAAACACGCGCACAGATTGATCCTAACGCATTGTTTTCCCGAATCGTTTCAGCTGCCCCTTTAACATTACGAAAAAGAACACTTCGAATAAATTTTGCTGGATTAGTATGTGCTGGGCAAGCTTGTGAACATGGTGCATCATGACATAATAAACATCGTGCAGCTTCCTGCATTACGGTTGTCATCGTGTAACCTTTCGACTCTGTTTCATACTTTGAAGTCATTAGACACCCTCCTCTAAGTTGTGACTCTTTGACAATTTTGTGATAAACGTAACTTTATATATAAATAATATTATATAAACGCTTTCGATATAAGTAGGCGATCCCCTTAATATATTGCATCGTTTATTCTTAAAGTTGATATCTTCGTATATACAATATGAATATTTTTATTTAACATCTACAACAGTTTTTGTATCAAAAATCACAAAAAGAGTCTTATTACTTAATGAAAAATCAAATTCCTTGTACAATTATTACAGAGACATGGTTTGGTTAAATTGAAAGAAGGATTAACATGAAATTTATTTCTTGGAGTGTCAATGGCTTGAAGTCAGCCATTAATCATGGATTTGTCGAAGATTTTAAACGCCAAGATGCTGACTTCTTCTGTCTACAATGTACACGATTGGATAAAGGCGAAGAACCGATTCAAATTCCTGATTATTACCAATACTGGAATTATGCAGAAAAGAAGGGTTATTCTGGTACCGCCATTTTCACTAAATATAAGCCAGAAAACGTTATATACGGAATGAATAATTCAATTTTTGATAAAGAAGGGCGACTAATCACGCTCGAATATCCAAACTTCTATTTGATTGATGTATACGTCCCAGTTTCAGGTGAAAAGCTGCAACATCTTGATTATCGTCTCGACTGGGATCGCGCTTTCCTTGATTATGTTACTAATTTGCAAAGTAGTAAGCCAGTAATCATTGGCGGTGATATGAGCGTTGCCTATCAACCAATTGACCTAGCAGAGCCAACAGAAGATCATCATAAAGCCGGCTTTACAAAACAAGAACGAGCTGATTTTGGTAAATTACTTAATGCTGGCTTGACGGATACTTTCCGTTATCTCCACCCTAATTTGCATGGTGCATATACCTGGTGGAATTATCGTTATGACGCACGGGAACGAAATGTAGGTTGGCGTCTCAACTACTTCTTAGTTTCTGATGTATGGAAAGAACGAATTGAAGAAGCCAAGATTCTTTCAGATGTCAAAGGTTCAAGTCACTGTCCAATTGAACTTGTTGCTAATGTTGAAGTATAAGAAAAACGAGCTAAATTTTATAATAGTTAAACGAAAAGAGGTTGGAAAAACTAAAATTTTTCTAACCTCTTTTATCGTATGTTTGAAATTTGTTGATTATCTATTTTATTAAATCTTGTTTTAGTACCAACCGTGTGATTGCCAGAATGATTGAGCAGCACTCCATGAACCGTAACGGCTAGCTACATATTGATCAGCTACTCGTTCTTGGTTAGCTTCTGAGTAGTCACCATTTAAGTATGATGCTGACAATTGGTACTTACCAATATATTGACCATTCCGTGCACTGTAGCTACCACCTGATTCGCGAGCTGCGATCCAAGCCTTAGCAGCAGCATCATTTCCAGCTACATTTGAGTTATAGCCAGTTGATGCTTGAGCACTAGATTGTTGTACATTTTGTGTTTGTGGAGTTTGTACTTGTTGTTGAGCAACTGGTGCTTCTTGGTTTGATTGTACTTGTTGGTTTTGTTGTGCTTGATTTTCAGCAGGTGTAGCTTGTGGTGCAACATTTGCGGCTGGTAAAGTAGCAACTTCTTCTTGAGTAGCTGGTGCAACTTCACCATCATCCTTGATCACTAATTGTTGACCAACGTAAATCAAGTTCTTATCAGCAATATTATTGTTGTTTGCTAATGTATCTACAAAAGTTAGATCGTGACCTAATTTGTAAGAAATCCCAGAAAGGGTGTCACCTGCTTGCACCGTGTAAATACTGTCGGCGTTTGCAGTCGTTGCAGTAGCTACTGTTCCTAATGCAACTGCACCAGTAATCGCTGCTGTAATCTTGGCTACTTTCTTAGATAACTTCATTATAAATTCAATCCGTCCTTTTCTCTTAATTAATCAAATAACTCATTTCAACGATAACTACTATACAGGATTAGGGTTACGAGCGGGTTACTAGGACTTATCAAATTTCGTTATTTCTGTAATTTTTTGTAACAAATGTTCGCTGATTTTTTTATAGTCGCTTAAACGTTGATTTAATCGCTTTTAAGTAACTTGTAAAATTATAACTAGAATTATCTCATGTAAAAATTATTCAAAAAAACTGCTCATTTTTTCTTGACGACACAAAAATCGCTCTGTAACGGACTGTTTGTTACAGGGCGATGACAAAATTGTCTTAATCGTAATCTTAATTATTCATCAAAACATCAAGCAATTCTTGAGCTGATTCTTTCAAAGCATCCTTTGACTTGTCATTACCAAGGTGAGTAAAAATTTCTCCAACGTATACATCTTGGTCAAATAGCTTTGTAAAGACCTTGTCAATAATCGGCTTAGTTAATTCTGGTTCTTGAACTGGGCCAAATGGGTTAGCAAAGAATGTCTTGCTCATTCCAACTTCATCAGTTGTTCCAAGGGCCTTCCGTTGTCCAGCAATAAATACTTTTTCGGCCTCTTCCTCTGTATCAAAACGATGAATACCAACTTCATCACTGTAATTGTTAGCGTATAGCCACATATCAATATGGTGATGTTTGATTACATTTTCGTAAGTATCAGCAGGAATAATAACCCGGGCATTCTTTTGTTCAGGATTAAGGTAAACACCACGGTCCATGTTATTGAAGGCCACGGCACTACTCAAATCATCAAGACGAACAAAGGCACCAGTTTCTGTTCCTTGAGCATATACCCCTGGTTCACCATCAGTAAGGGTAAAGCTTCCCATGTCATCAAAGATTGTCTCCATGCTGACAATCTTATCGTCAGCTAATTCTTGTAATGCTTCAATTGATTCTGACTTTCCGGCACCTGAATCACCGAAGAAAACAACATTCTTTTCTTTACCATTAGTAAATTTAATCTTCAACATGGACCCGTGAATTGGCAGGCGACCATTGTAAATTTGATGAAGGTTATGGAGCGTCAAGCACATCTTCTTCATGTAACCAAAGTAAGTAGTCTTATCTGTGTAAGGTACTTCACCAACCCACAAATCATTCTTTTCGTCACGATAGTAATGAGAAACCATGCCTTCTGTTTCTTTTAGACCGAAAAGAAGAATCATATCAGGTTTTTGCCCCTTAATCTCATCAGGGGATGCAATTTCAAATAAGTTTGAAAGAGCGATTCCGTTTACCAAGTAATCAACATTGAAGTAAATAAAGGCTAAACTTTCACCAATCTTTGCTGGGTAACAATACCACTTACCACGTTCACCACGAAAACGTTCGATTGGGTTATCTTTTACTTCAGAAAAGACCCCTTCCCGTTTGTTACTCTTAGTATGCATCATCATTGGTGGACGAAGCATCACGGTATTAATAAAATCAATATCCTTTAATTCTTCATAACCAGCTGGAATTTTCCAATCTTGTTGTTGAACTAAAATTGTTGCGTTAGTTGCCGCATTAACTTGTCGATAAGTCCGGTTTTCAAAACCTTGGAGCTTTTCTTCGAGGATCCGGTATGCTTTACGCACTAAGTTGTTGAATTGGGTATCAATAGTCCGGAACTCGTTACCGATAATCTTATTATCACTAAGATTAATTACCGATACCCGTAATAGTGAACGATAGTATGAGTATAATTCTTCAACACTCTCAAGAATATCTTTAGGGTCATATTCATCAAATGCACTATCATCCTCAAAAAGAACTTTCTTTAAGATATCAACAAACTTGTTAACAGTGGCATTATCAAAAGCATCATCATCATTATCAGGGTTACGTGAAGCTAAATATAAACGGACAATTTCCTTTACTTCATCACTATTAATTAATGAAGGAATATCAGTAAAGTAATTTTGACTATAGTTTAACGTTGCAACACCGCGGTCAGGATTTACATATAATGATTTTGTATCAATAATCTTACTCTCTTTTGACATGGATCTCATCCTTTCATCACTTGAATAACTCTATTATAATATATTTTTTAAGATTAGGATGAAAATAATATTAACTTTTTTTCATTTTACAAAAAAAATAGGAAATCATCCCCTTATTGAGACAATTTCCTACTTTAACAATTAATTATTAAATTTTAGTACCAACCGTGTGATTGCCAGAATGATTGAGCAGCACTCCATGAACCGTAACGGTTAGCTACGTATTGATCAGCTACTCGTTCTTGGTTAGCTTCTGAGTAGTCACCATTTAAGTATGATGCTGATAATTGGTACTTACCAACGTATTGACCGTTACGAGCACTGTAGCTACCACCAGATTCACGAGCTGCGATCCAAGCCTTAGCAGCCGCATCATTACCACTAACATTTGAGCTGTAGTTTGAACTAGTAGCTTGTGCTTGTACTGGTGCACTGTAGCTTTGTTGTGCAGCAGCTGAAACAGTTGAGTGTTGTGGAGCTACTGATTGTACTGGAGCCTGTGATTGAGCAGGAGCAGAAACCGGTGCAGCTGATGATTGTACTTGGCTTGTTGCTACAGGAGCCTGACTAGCAACCACCGGAGCTTGGCTAGGTTGTTGACTTTCAACACTAGCTGATGCTGGAGCTTGAGATGCTTCAGGTAAAGTAGCAGCTTGTTGAGCAGTTGCTTGGGTTACTTCACCGTCATCTTTAATTACTAACTTTTGACCAACATAAATTAAGTTCTTATTGGCAATTTGATTAGTTGAAGCTAAAGAGTCAACATAAGTTAAGTCATGGCCTAACTTATAGGAAATACTTGATAAGGTATCACCACTTTGCACCGTGTAAACAGAATCAGCATTAGCAGTAGTTGCAGTAGCGAATGTTCCCAAGGCAACAGCACCTGCAACGGCAGCAGTGATTTTCGCGATGTTTTTAGTTAACTTCATAAAGAAAAATCCCATCCTTTTCATAAAATACTTTTTTATTAATTAGTTATTTATTAGTTTAATTTAGTTTAAGTTGTTGAGTCCTCATATCTCTCAACACCTATTACTATACTCCCCCAAAATTACATGCGGATTACTCCGAAATATCAATTCAGTTGATTTTCGTAATACTTTGTAATAAAAATTTTAATAGTCTGTCAAGCAAATCAACCTCGGCCACGTCCTGATAGTAACTTAGGTTTGGCTAACTTTCCCCCAGAATTAGCCAAAATTTGTAACATAATAACAAATAAGTCGCTGAATTTTTCTTATAAAGAAGAATTTCAACGACTTATTTTTCGTTATTAATGTTTAATTGTAACATTGCTGTAATTAACTTTAGCCCTATTCAGCAGTCATTATTTGTTTTAGCCAACGCTCACTACTAGCTAATTCTTTTAATGGATGGATATCTTCGCTAATTGGGAGTGGTTCGCCGGCTTTTACTTTAAAAGGTGCTCCAGTGACCATTTCTGAATCCCGATATTGGGTAAGAGTGGCAGAAGTTTCCTTACCAAAACCATCAACCATTGCGGTTAACTGCTGCGTTCCGCTTAAAGCAATTGTGGGGGTCCACTGAGTATTTTGACCATCCAGAAAACTATAAAGATCGACAGTAGCTTTAGTTTGAACTTGACTCGCTACTTCAAACTGCAGCGTTGAACCATGGGCTTGGTATGCATGGATTGTCCGATAGATATTTTTACTAGTTGAGCGATTTGCCTGCCGGTACGTAACGTGCGCGTTAGCTCCAACTAAAATCTCCGTCCCTTCATATGATGGTAATAACGTATCATTAACCATCTGTTCTTCAATTACCGCATTCACCTCCGCACTGATGACAATAATATTATGGGTGTTTGCAGAGTTAAGATGGGTACTAAAGACAATTGGACGCTCCTGAGTAATTTGTGGACGCAAATATATAAACTGTCCACAGTCAATATTTGCAAGATGCATGGCCGCTAACTGGTTATCCTGCCAAAAGATGGCCTTCTCCATTAAATTTTCTTGTAATAGTGTTGAGTATTCATTAACCGCTTGTTCAAGAGGCATCGCAGTTAGGCTATCTTCCTGTAAAGAAAGCCAACCCCTACTTACACCAGTTGTTCTCTTTTGCCAGTGATCTATCCATTCTTCTTGACCAGGTAAAGTCGGAAACCGTGATTGCAGTATAACTGCTAGTTGACGTTTTTTCTCTAACCATGCTGGCTCTTTCTTCCAAATTTTTGCCATCATTTTCTCCTCTAATGAACAAGCTTATCCCAAATAACCACTTTCCCCGTTTGAAGAGATTGCGGAACATCAATAATTCGTTGGTTAGAACTCCCTCTAAACTGAAGAGTAAGATCCTTTTTAGCCAGCAAGAATCGACCATCGACTAGAATATCGAGGTAGTGTAGAAGTTCAAGTTTATCGCTCGACTCCTTCATTAATTCTTCCCAAGTATAACCAGACCAAGACCAAATATCCTTTTCGTGACCGAATTCTTTCCGAACCCGTTTAACTAACTTCAGACAAACCTGAGTATTAAGGAATGGTTCGCCACCCAATAAAGTCAATCCTTGAACATAACTCTGCGAAAGGTCTTCGATAATCTGGTCTTCTAAATCCTGGGTATATGGCTGTCCATAATGAAAATTCTGCGCCGCCTTGTTATAGCATTCGGGGCAGTTAAAAAGGCATCCACTAACATATAAACTACACCGGACCCCTTCCCCGTCAACAAAATTGAAGGGCTTATAGTCTGCAATATATTGTAATGAATGATCTTTTGCTAACCACTCTTGCGACTTAGGATTGCGGGGTAATCGTGTTTCTGCCATTTCTTTTTCCTCCTATATAATAAAAGGCCGGTAGCTTTGCGGGCAACTGGCCTTTTGATAATTAATTAAATTTGATCACCAATAATATGAGCATGAGCCTTATTATCCATTTGCCGCTGTTGTTCAAATTCAGCTGCATTCTTGATCATTCCAGCATTCATATGTTTAACTCGGTGAATAATTTCCTCATGCCGTCCATGAACCATTGGCCGCTGCTGAGGGTTACCAAGATAACCACATGTCCGCTTAACAACGTCACAGGTTGCTGGGTCATGGTTCCCGCACTGCGGACACTTAAAGCCGCGAGCAGTTGCTTCAAATTCACCTTTGAAGCCACACTTAAAGCACCGATCAATTGAAGTATTTGTTCCCAGATAACCGACATGATCATATGCCCAGTCCCAAACTGCTTCTAAAGCTTTTGGATTTTGGCGTAAGTTGGGATATTCGCAATAATGAATAAAACCACCAGCCGCATACTTAGGAAAAGCCTCTTCAAATGATAGCTTTTCAAATGGTGTCGGATGTTTACGAACATCATAGTGGAAACTATTTGTGTAGTATTCCTTATCCGTTACATCTTCAACCCGACCAAACTTCTTCAAATCATCTTGGCAGAATGTATCTGTTAACGATTCAGCAGGGGTGGAATAAAGACTAAAGTGATATCCTTCTTCTTTTTCCCATTCAGCGCATAAATCATGCATTGCCTTAGTAATTGCAATTGCAAAGTCATGTGCTTCTTTATTATGCTCCCAATTTGACCCATAGAAAGTCGTACATACTTCATATAAACCAATATAACCTAGTGAAACGGTCGCCCGACTATTCTTAAAGACTTCATCGACACTATCAGTCTTCTTTAGCCGTTTACCAAATGCACCATACATATAAAGAAGGGGAGCATTTTCTGGCTTGGCTTCTTTAGTACGCTTAATCCGGTAATCCAAGGCAATCTTACAAATATTCATCTTCTCTTGAAAAATTTCCCAGAATAATTGCTTATCGCCATGAGCCTCCAAGGCAATCCGTGGCAAGTTGACTGTCACTACCCCTAAATTCATCCGTCCCGAGTTTACTTCTTTACCAGTTTCTGGATCTGTCCATCCCTGTAAGAACGAACGGCAACCCATTGGTGTCTTAAAGCTCCCCGTTAGTTCCTTAATCTTGTCATACATCAAAAGATCTGGATACATCCGCTTTGTTGAACATTCAAGCGCTAGTTGCTTGATATCATAATTAGGATCTTCAGGGTCAAGATTTAAGCCTCGTTTAATAGTAAAAGTTAATTTAGGAAAAATAGCTGTACGATGTTCCTTACCAAGACCCTTAATCCGGATCTTCAAAATGGCTTTTTGGATCTCCCGGGCAATCCAGCTTGTCCCTAAGCCAAAGTTAATGGTCGTAAATGGAGTTTGACCTTGGCTAGAATAAAGGGTATTAATCTCATATTCTAAAGCCTGCATTGCATCGTAAATATCCTTTTTTGTCTTTTTACGAGCAAATTCTTCTCGTTTCTCTGGTACTATCCACTCTTCGGCATCCTTCATATGCTTTTCGTAATTTAGCTTTGCATATGGTTCTAATAATTGATCAATCCGATTAGCAGAACATCCCCCATATTGCAGAGACGCCACGTTAGCAATAATCTGCGACATCTGCGCGGTTGCTGTTTGAATCGAGCGTGGTGAAGAAACCCAAGCATTACCAATCTTAAATCCATGCTTAAACATCTCATCAAAGTCAATTAAACAACAGTTAGTTTCAGGTGTTACCGGTGAATAGTCAAGGTCATGCCAGTGAATATCACCACGAAGATGCGCCTTAGCTACAATACCAGGAAGCATCCGTAACCCCAATGCACGGCTCACGACTCCGGCTTCAAGGTCCCGTTGAGTATTAAAAACATGGCTATCTTTATTAGCATTTTCGTGAACAATCCGTGAGTTTCGGTCGAAAAGCTGCTCTAACTTATTTTGGGGATTAGTAGCTTCGGCAAATGCTTCTTCATCATGTTGGCGATAATCACGGTAAACTTTTGCCAATTCTTCATGATTAGCATTAACCAGTCCTTGAACAAAGAGATCGGCAATCTTTTTAGTAGTGACAGTTGTTTGATTAAGCAAGGCATCTAATAAGGTAACATAAACACTTTGGCTAGTCTGCTCATCAGCATTGAGCGCATTTAAAATAAGGTTAATCTTATAGGAATAGAATGGTGTTACTGTTCCATCACGTTTAACTACTTGAACACTTGTTAAACTTTGAAGATCCTTCTTATCAATTATTTGCACTTTCATTTTTATTTCCCCTCTCGTAATTAACGTTATCTATCATAGCTCAAAATACAACTTATAGGAAGTATTGACATTCGAAACACTATATGTTGTGGTCAAATTATTTATTTAAATATTCTGTTTATATTCTATTCTGATCTACCAGGAATAAAATGAGGATACAAGCAACGACGCTATTTTGAGATTATTGTGAGACCTTTTAAATCATTTATTTTTAAATTCCTATTATCACTAAATAGAATTTTTTATCCCGAAAAGCTTGAATTTGAAAACGCTAAACCTAACTTAATAATCTTAATCAATATACTTAAGATTATTAGTTATTAAAAAATAACTTACGAGCAGATAGCACGATTTGCTAGACTAATCCTTGTGTAATTTTTAGGATAAAAGGAGTTTTTATATTTATGGAAAATGCTTTACAAGCTCGTAAGCAAGTAGCGCATCCAGGATTGATGATGGTTAGTATGCTACTAGGAGCTTTTGTCGGAATGTTTAGTGAAACTTCATTAAACATTGCATTGCCAAAATTGATGGCTGCTTTTCAAGTAAGTACGTCAACAATTCAATGGTTAGTCACTGGATATATGTTAATTATTGGGATTATCTTGCCACTGTCCAGTATTATTACTAAATGGTTTACGACCCGCCAAGTCATTATTTTTGCATTAATTGACTTCATGGTTGGGGCTTGTATTTCTGCCTTAGCGCATAATTTTACTATTTTGTTGATTGGACGAATGATTCAAGGGATCGGAACAGGTTTAATTCTTCCATTAATGTTTGCAGTGGTAATGCAAATCTTCCCACCTAAACAAATTGGAGCAGTTCTAGGAATGTGTGCCCTCGTGATTATGTTTGCCCCTGCAATCGGTCCTACTTTAACCGGGCTAATTCTTGCTAAATTATCATGGCAATGGATCTTCTGGTTATTTATTCCGTTTTTATTTATTGCCTTGATCTTTGCTATCACTCCATTAGAAAATGTTGGTGAAATTACTAAGCCGCATGTTGATGTGCTCTCAATTATTGAATCGGCAGTAGGTTGTTCAGGGCTCGTTATTGGTGCTAGTTTGGCTAGTGAAGATGGTTGGACTTCACCTACAGTTCTCAGTGCGTTAATAATCGGAATTATTGTCTTAATCTTTTACACCCATCGCCAACTTCATCTGGAAGAACCAATTTTAAATCTTCATATCTTTAAGTATGCGGCTTTCACAATTGGTTCTTCAATCGTGATGCTTGACTTTGGAATTATTCTTTCTACGATGTATCTTTTACCGTTATTCTATCAACGAGGGCTCTTAGTTTCCGTTGCCCTTACTGGACTAGTAATGCTCCCTGGTGGAATTATTAATGCAACCACTTCTGCAGTTGCAGGTCGCCTTTACGATAGTATTGGGGCTAAACGTCCTGTTTTAATTGGTTTTGTCCTTGCTTTATTTGGCGCTTTGATGTTGGCCTTCACTACATCACATAGTGCACTTCTTTATGTAATCTGTGCCCATATCATTTTAATGATTGGTTGTCCTCTAGCAATGTCTCCTGCACAAACTAGTGCTCTAAGTACGCTTTCTGGATTAGAATCTGGTGACGGCAGTACCATCATGAATACAATGCAACAGGTTATCGGTGCGCTTGCAACAGCCTTAGCTACTGGTTGCTTGGCTTGGGGTAGTTCTTCTATTAGTGGATCCGAAGCTATTCGCTTTACCAATGGTTTCCACTACGGCATTTACTTTGCAATTATCTTAATTGTGGTGGCACTGCTCTTATCATTCAAAATTAAAGATCAGAAAAACTAAATAAATCCTCACTACTCATGCAGGTAGTGGGGATTTTTTACTCTTTAACAATTTTATACGGCAAGTAATGGCGGCGATGGTTAGTCAGATAACTATCCATTAACTGTTGGTAAAATTGTGGATTCACGCTTGATTGTATACTTAAAAGATCAAATTTTTCATTATCCTTTTCAACGGTATAAAGACCCGTTTTGCCAAAACCATTTTTGGCGTAGAAACGATGCCGTCTGAGTCGCTGTTCGTTATTGGGTGCTTGAGGATCTGGGCGTTCAGCGCTAAGGGTAATCTGCTTTCCAGCATACCGTTCTTTGATCGCGGTTAGCGTCGCACTACCCAAGCCCTGTCCATGATAGTGAGGATCAATTGCCAGAAAGAAAATATAGGCGATGCGCTTGTTGTAGACTGTGTAGAAAAAGCCAACCCATTTTCCCTCTTCATTATAAATGCTACAAAATTCTGCTTTTCCTGCTTTAGCACGCATTTTAAGTAAAGATAATGGTAAAAGTTCATTTTGTGGAAATACGGTATTATAAACCCGCTTGATATTTTTGAAATCATTTGAATTTGTAGATATTTGACGAACTTTAATCATTTAAAAATCCCTCCATCTATGTAATAGTACCTAGAAAAAACTTACCAGACAAGAAAAAAGAGACTAGCTTTAATTTTAATTAAGCTTCAATGAAATCTTGCTCTTTCGCATGTATGTTTTTACAGCAAAACATACCTCTTAAAATTAAGTGGTCTATTTTTGAAAACTGGGGTGATAATTTCATTTTGTTCTGCCATAAATTAAAAATCTCCTTACTGATGATAGTCTGTAAGCAGTCCGTATCCACACGTCTAGCCATCAAAAACTTAGTCTCCTATACTAAAAGCAATCTTAGTACAGGAGGCTTTTTCTATGGAAGGAAAACACGATATTGTAGCACCAATTTTTAAGACCAAGAATTCAGTAGTTAATAAGGAAGAATTTATTCCTCGACCCGCCGCAAAACTACAAGCTGATAACATTGAATTAACGATCTTTAAGGGAGCTAATCCCAGTCTTGCGACTGATATAGCTAAAGTGGTTATTCGTTATGCTCATTAATTGGCAGGCACCGGAGCATGTTTACCTTGTTTGTGGTAAGACAGATCTCCGTAAAGGAATTGACGGTTTAGCGATGGTAGTTGCGGAAAACTTTGGATTGGATTTATATAATAATTCGCTCTTTTTATTTTGTGGTAGTCGCAATGATCGGTTCAAAGCCCTTTATTGGGATGATGAAGGTTTCATTCTGCTATATAAAAGATATGAAAATGGTAGTTTAAGATGGCCTAAGAACAAAAGTGAAGTTAAAGAACTAAAGCCAGAGCAACTAAATGCCTTATTTACAGGTCTATCCCCATTTCCCGAGCGACGTATTCATACAATTAAACCAGGAAATCTATACTAAGCTCTTTTTAAACTGTTTTAGCTCTGATATAATAACAAAAGTTTATTAGATTGGAGGTGACGTACAATGGCTGAGTCATTAAAGAAAGAAAACAAAGCACTACGTGCGCAGTTGAAGAAAGCTCAAGAACAACTTGAACAACAAGCAATTACGATTAAGCAACTACAGGAAATAATTTTTGGAAAAAAAACTGAAGTTTTAGAGCAGGTAGCTGATGGACAATTATCACTGTTTGATCCAGTTGATGATCTGAACTTGGATCACAAGATTACTGAAGTAGTTAAAACAACAACGACTAAGATCGTACGTCATCGACCAGCGAAGAAACAGCTAACTCGTCAAGAGTTTTTAGACCAACTTCCTCAAGTCGAGGAAGTTGTTTCTTTAAAAACGACCACCTGTCCAGATTGTCAGCACGAAATGGCTCACATTGGAAAGAGGTTGGCACGACGGGAAGCTAGACTAAAAGAGCCTGAATTGTATTGTGCCAACTTATATGAGGAAAGCTATAAGTGTAAACACTGTAGTCAAGATGGAAATGATAAATTGGTAACTAGTAAGGCACCAATGGCTTTATTACCACATAGTTACTTTTCAAGCAGTATTATGGCATTTATCGCCTATTTAAAATTTAATCTGGCGTTGCCTTTCCATCGGCAAGAAAGCTTTGTACAAGGGTTGGGATTACCTGTTAGCGCCAAGCAAATGGCCTCGAATATTATTAAAGTTAGTCAAACGTACTTAGAGCCGTTGTATCAGTATTTAAGCAATACAGTTAGACAAGAACCAGTCATTCATATGGATGAAACACCTTTTAAAGTCGTTGATAGTCCTAAATCCCAAGACTATTTCTGGGTAACGCGGACAACGAAAGAGTTTGCCCAACATCCGGTTGTAGTCTTTCATCATGCCAATACGCGTTCCGGTAGAATCATTGGACAAATAGTCGGTAATAATTATCCGGGTATTATCATGTGCGATGGGTATAAAGGGTATAGTAATCAACTCTATCCGCAAGCAAAATTTGGTTCGTGCTTAGTGCATATTCGACGAGAATTTGTCAAATTGGTCAAAGCACTGCCAAAAACAATGAAGGCATCCAAAGCGCAACAAGCAATAACTCTTCTTAGTCAGGTTTTCCATTCGGAAAACCAGTTGAGTTATCAAACGGCCAATGAGAAGTTAGTGCAGCGGCAAATCCATGTCAAACCGCTAATGGATAAATTTTACAATTACATTAGCCAGATTAGCCAGCCGATTGGACAGTTGCGTAAGGCAATTCAGAACGCCATCCAGTTAAAATCACGAGTGTATCGTGTATTTGAAAATGGACAATTACCGTTAAGCAACAATTCAGTTGAGCAAAGTATTCGGCCATCAACACTAATTCGAAAGAATTGTCTATTCGCAAAAACCGAAGAAGGTGCCAAGGCGAACGCCGTCTACTATAGCTTAGTAGAGACAGCTAAACTAAACCAGCTTAACGTCCAGCGGTACTTAGAATACTTGTTTGATCACCTACCAGAGAGCAATTGTCAAGATCTGGCAGCTTTTTTGCCGTGGTCAAAAAACGTACAAGAAGAATGTCGAGAATAGAAAATCCCCGTGAAGCCATCAAGGACAGTTCTACGGGGATTTTTTGTCTGTCAATAACGTGTCAATATGGACTGCTTACTTAATTATTTGTACGGATAAATCTTTAAATTTATACTAAAAAACGAAGCTGAGACATCTTAACCATCTCTCAGCTTCGTTTTTCAGTTACGTATATTAATTAAATTTCTAAATTCTTTAACTCTAATAGAATTGTATCTTCTGCTACTGATCCATTACGAGCAATGCTAAGACTTTCAGCAATCTTTAAAGCCTTTTTAGCTTCTTCCTTGTCGTTCTTTAGGATGTAGCTACGACCTATACAAAGATATAGTTCATCTAATAAGAATAATGAATCATGTTCCCGACAAAGTTCAATTCCCTTATTAGCAACTTCAATAGCGTTATCAGGGTCTTCAAGTTGCAGATATAATTCTGCAATTTGACAATCAATTGATGCCCATTGATAAAGGCTCCCAATCAATTTTTTATTATCAATCAGTTTTACAGACCGGTTAGTTAACCGTGCTGCCCGTTCTTTATCACCACGTTTTAAGTAAGCAAGCGCCATTCCTGCAGTTGTCATAGCTAAATAAATATTAGCACTAGTAGTAGCAAATTGAGTTAAAACAAGTTCAAAATTAAAAATGGCTTCATCAATTTGATTACTTTCAACTTGAACCATTCCTACTAGATAGTAGTAACGTTGTTTATCAAAATCACTTTCTAGATTTTTTACATGAACCTTCTTCAAAAGCGCTGAAGCATCTTCAAAATTGCGTGAAATCAAATTATCAACGATTTGGTTGAATGTTTCATTAATTCCACTAACTTCATTTTCGACAATTCGATCAGAAGAAATATTTAAGCGTTCACATATTGCCGTTAAAATATCCATTTTGGGTAAGCGATTTTGTTTTTCCATTAGGCTGATTGTCGCTTGAGTACAAATCCCTTCAGCTAAAGCCGTTTGGGACAATCCACGCTTGCGACGAATTTGTTTTAATACGTCTCCTCGGAGTCTCATTGTTTACCTTCCTTAATCATAATTGTTGAATATAAAATATGTACTCTATGAACTGTACCATTGCCAATGGTATTATACCACCATTAGCAACAAAAATTACTTTGGCTTTACCTAGGTCTTTTATTATAGACCAAAAATAAATCAATACTATTTTTATGCTTAAAATACAATAAATTTTATAAAAAATAAATGCTTATAACCACCTTCAAAGTCACCCCCTGCGATGGTTATAAAGTACTATAAGTAGTGTGACTGTAAGCTACTCTAACGCTTACAAAAACTACGTATCTTCATTATATTATAAATTTTGCTTACTGCAATACTAAACCACGGATTTCATACCATTACGATAATATTTACTTCCTGCTATAATTTTAATAATAAAAATAGTTAGCACATTGTCTTCACAACATCCTAACCATTAAATAATTATTCTTTAGTCTTCGTTATATTTCTTTTGACCAACACGTTCAGTACCAAGCTTACGGAAGTCGTATTTAATCTTGCTGTTTCGTTCAAATTCTTGTAATCCTAATTGAATTAACCGATCAATCAAGTCAGAATATGAAATACCAGAAACTTCCCACATTTGAGGGTACAGACTAATGTTAGTAAATCCTGGTAATGTATTTGGTTCACCAAGATAAGGGACATTATTGCTGTCAACTAAAAAGTCAATCCGAGCCATTCCCTTCATTCCTAATGCCTTGTATGCTTTCAAAGCCATATCTGTAATTTCATCAACTAAGTATTGTGGTAATTTAACAGGAAGTTCAAAAACAACCCCGCTGGCATCCACAAACTTATTTTCGTAATCATAGAATGGATCGTCCTTAGGTACACGAACAGCTCCTAACTTAGAGGCAATTGGATGTTCATTTCCTAAGATTGAAATCTCAATTTCTTGAGGATTAGCGATCCCCTGTTCTACTAAGATCTTGTAATCATACTTAAAAGCATCATCTAACGCTTTTTCATATTCTTCAGCGTTAGTAACTCGATGAATTCCAACGGAGGAACCTTGCTTAGCTGGCTTTACAAAAGTGAGATTACCTAATTTTTCTTCAATCCGGCTCCATGAATAATCAGCCCGGTTTTCTGGCGTAACTACTACATAAGGGGTGTTGCGAATACCAGCTTGACTAATAATCTTCTTAGTAAGATCCTTGTCAAAAGACATCGCACTAGCTGCAATATTTGAACCAACGTATGGCTTATTAAGGAGCTTAAAGAGGCCTTGAATTGTACCATCTTCACCTAAATTACCATGGATAACAGGGAAGAAGAAATCAATTTCCTTTTGTTCGTTTAAGGCCATAATTGGTGCTAATGGACTACTCATATCCATCTTTTGATATGCTTCTGCTACCACTTGGTCTTCAGGTTCACCATCAAAGATCTTTTGAGAATCCTCATTGCCTAATAGAATTCCATCCTTTGTAAACATAAAAAGACTTACATCATATTTTTCCTTATCAAGAGCATCATAGATATTATGTGCTGATCGCTTTGACACATCATGTTCAGAGGAGTTACCACCAAATAATAAAGCGATGTGTAATTTTTTGGTCATAATAAATACCACCTTAAATATTTTTATCTTAGCCGTTTTCCTAGAACCTTAAGTATAACATGAACTGGAAAGATCCGCCAATACTAAATAGGAGACTAAAATCAAGGTTCCCCTAATCCTAGTCTCCTATTTTTTATTTAACTTCAACAATCCAGTTTTTTTCCATATCGCTTGAATTTAATCCAGCCGGATCATCAATAATAGCTTCATTTATTTTGGTAATCTTACCATCAATAGGACTATCCACATCGGTAACTGCTTTTTCTGCTTCAACTGCAATAAATTTGTCAGCTTGTTTCAAAGTTGTCCCTACTGCTGGTACATCGATGAAACTTACTTCTCCTAACTCATCACGGCCTTCATCGTTTAAGCCGACACGCTTAGTACCATCTGCTTGCTCTTTTACCCAAAAATAATCTTTTGCCATTTTATAACCTCACTATCTAAATTCACGATTACTGCTAAACATATAAGAATGATGATGGTAACGCATCGACATTACCATTCCAATCCCAATCAAGTTACCAATTAATGAGGATCCCCCAGCACTAATAAATGGAAGCGGAATACCTGTTAATGGTAATAGACCGATGTTCATTCCAATATTTTCAAAAACGTGGAATAAAATCATCATGATAACTCCAGTTGAGATATAAGCATAGAATTCGTTCTTGGTATCGAATGTTACTCGAATCATTAAGTAGATCAGTAACAAGTAGATAAGGATTAATAAAACCCCACCAATGAACCCAAAATTCTCACCGATAACGGAAAAAATCATATCTGATTCACGAACCGGAACATAAACCTTTGAGTTATTAAAACCAGTTCCAGTAATACCACCCGAACCAACCGCTTTAATACTCTGCCATAACTGATACCCTTGGTTGGTTGTATCCTGTTCTGGATGAAGCCAGGTATCAACCCGATCAAACTGGTATGCTTGAAACCCAACATGTTCAAGTATTTGTCGCCCAACCGAACTAGTTACCATCGCTAAGGCTGAGCCCCCAACAACAACTAATATCGTAGCTGCTGGCGCCAAAATTCGCCAAGTAACTCCAGAAACTAAGACCATTCCACAGAAAATAGCGAAGAATACTAACCCAGTCCCAAAGTCATTTTGAAACTTCAGCGAAATTAAAATTGGTAATAGCCATAAGAACATCGTCCCAATTAATCGCCAATCTGAATCAACAGTATGCACACTATATCGGTTATTATGAGTCGTAATAACACGCCCCATCATTAAAATATAGGCAGGCTTCATTATTTCCGAAGGCTGAAACGTAAATGGTCCAATTGCAAACCAACTCTTAGCCCCGGTACTAGCATAATAGGCTCGACTATAAAAGACTAGGATTGCGAACATTAAAAATACACTTAGCCAGTATACAATTGGTGCTAATTTCCATAATTGTTCAGCATCAAATTGCATAATGACAATAATAAGGATTGTTCCAACCGCATACCAAACCAACTGGGTAATAACCTGTCGTGCTACACTAGTTTGCTGCCGATCATGAACTGCCGCTACATAGATTGAAGCAAGACCAATCAAGGCTAACAAAAGAACACAAAATATAATTCCCCAGTCAATCCGACTTTCTACATCATTTTGCGAACGTTGCATTACCAAACTCCTTTACAAAATATTAATCAAAGAGGATGGTTCACCAAACTAATGCTGGTGAAGATGATATTGTTGAAGGACTATTTCTAATCCCTCTTCTTGAGAACGAACATAAAATTCGCTCTGGTCACTTATCAGCATTGCTTTGAAACGTTCATTATCGGTTACAACTTCACCAATCAATCGGTCTCCAATAAAAATTTGTTGAACCGGTTGATTACGACGTTCAATATCTTTAACGCTGACTTCTACTTTTTTATCTTTCTTTGACACTTTTTCACCCTTAATAACTATTATTACCCCTGACGACGAAAAGTAAAATGATTAGGTACCGGATCATAGCCACCACGAGAAAACGGCTGACAACGAAGGAGCCGCCAACTTCCGAGCAACATCCCCTTTAAACCAAAGCGTTGTAAAGCTTCTAACATGTACTGTGAACATGAGGGGGTAAAGCGACATACGCGAAATGGTCGTTGGGCGGAAATGCCTTGTTGATACCAGCGTATAAGGTCACATAAAATCCTTACCATTTCAACTTACTTCTTTCGTTCAGTCTTTTGCATCCGTTCTAACATTTCACCAGCACCCTTAGCAACATTGTCTAATGGGTCTTGTGAAACAACAACCGGTACCTTTAGACGAGCACTGAATAATTGATCGACACCCTTTAACAAAGAAGTACCACCGGTTAACATTATTCCCCGGTCAATAATATCACTAGCTAACTCTGGTGGAATTGTTTCTAATACATTTACAGCGGCTGAAACAATTTGTTCAAGCGTATCGTGCAATGCTTCTTCAATTTCATTTTCATTAACCGTGATTTGCTTTGGCATTCCAGTAGCTACATCACGACCACGAACATCCATTGTTTCAGGATCATCAACCCGTAATGCAGTCCCGAGTTCCATTTTGATCTTTTCAGCAGTATGTTCACCAATTACTAGGCCGTGCTTATTCTTAATATAAGAAGCAATATCACTATTCATCTTATCACCGGCCATCCGAATTGACTGGCTTGAGACAATATCGCCTAATGAAAGAATGGCGATATCACTGGTACCACCACCCATATCAATGACCATGTTTCCACGAGGTTTAAAAATGTCTAATCCAGCACCAATTGCTGCTACTTTAGGCTCGTATTCAAGGTAAACTTTACCACCACCAGATTGTTCAGCGGCTTGAATAATTGCCTTTCGTTCAATCTCAGTAATATTCGTTGGTGCGCAGATCATGATGTTTGGCTTTGACATAAACCCTTTAACGCTTAGTTTACCAATAAAGTAGGAAAGCATTTCTTGAGTAACATCAAAATCAGAAATAACTCCATCCTTTAATGGACGAATAGCCCGAATGTTACTAGGAGTACGTCCAACCATTCGGTATGCTTCTGAACCAACAGCCAATACTTTATTGGTTTTTGTATCAACCGCCACAACTGACGGTTCATTTAGAACAATACCCTTGCCTTGAACATAAATCAAAACATTGGCAGTTCCCAAATCAATTCCAATATCCTTTGCCATTAATTTCTTCTCCTTTTAGCTAGTTAAGTTTTAACACTAAACTCGTTAATATCGTTCGTAATTATACCACAAAATAGGGATACAGATAGACGTCGCTTACGAATCTTTAATCTTGATTTGTTTTATTCTTAGAAGGCTTTACCGCCAATTTAATTTTATCCTCGACATCAATTCGATCAATCTTGGCCCCTAATTGTTGTAACTTTTGGTGAAGATGGTAATATCCCCGATCAATATATTTTAGGTTACGAACCTGGGTAATTCCATCAGCAACTAACCCGGCCAATACTAAAGCAGCCCCCGCTCGTAAATCAGAGGCAGCTACTTCAGCGCCACTAAAACGCGTGGGACCATTTAAAACCGCAACTGGACCATTAATTTGAAAATCGGCGTTCATTCGTCGTAATTCTTCTAAATGCATAAAACGCTTCTCAAAAATCGTCTCATCTAGGGTACTGGTCCCATTTGCCAAAAGCTGGAGAACGGACATTTGTGGTTGAAGATCAGTAGGAAATCCTGGGTATGGAAGAGTCTTAATATTCGTGGGAATTAGAACAGAAGTCCCAAGAACACGGATCCCGTCTTCTTGAACGATGACTGTCACCCCCATTTCCTCCAATTTAGCAATTAGTGAGGTGTTATGCTCAGCGATTGCTCCTTCAACCACTACATCACCATTAGTAATGGCTGTCGCAATCATAAATGTTCCTGCCTCAATTCTATCTGGCATTACTGTATGTTCACAACCATGAAGGAAATTAACCCCTTGAATCCGGATAATGTCTGTTCCAGCACCATGAACACGTGCACCCATTTTATTCAACATATTTGCTAAATCAACAATTTCAGGCTCACTGGCGGCATTTTCAATTGTTGTAATTCCCTGCGCAAGGGTTGCTGCCATCATCAGATTTTGTGTTGCACCGACACTAGGAAAATCTAGATAAATATGATCACCAATTAAGTGTTCAGCCCGTGCTTCTAAGTATCCATCGTGTTGCTCAATAACCGCTCCTAATTGACGTAATCCCTTAAGATGTAAATCAATTGGCCGCGAACCAATCGCACATCCACCAGGAAGCGCAATTTGCGCATGACCTGTCCGAGCTAGCAAGGGGCCTAAGACTACCATCGATGCCCGCATCCGGCTAACATATTCTAATGGTGCTTCAGATAATACAGGGTCAGCTGCATCAATTGTTAAAACATGCTTATTTTTATCAAAATCTACTTTTATATTTAAGAACCGTAATAACTGATTCATTGTCGTTACATCCGATAAAATGGGAACATTTGATAATTTAATGTTTCCACTAGAAGCCAAAATAGATGCCGCTTGAATTGGTAAGACTGCATTTTTTGCTCCTTCAACTTTAACTCGACCGGTTAACCTCTGACCGCCCTTAACAACAATTTTTTCCATAAGATCCTCCAGTAAATACTATCGAATTAAATATGTCAAATTACCAATTGCACTTAGGATATTTAAGAAAAATGTCGCACATAAATATCCTAGTCCAGTAGCCATCAAAACAATAAGTAGAGGCAATGTACGTGGTGGTCGGTTAAAAAAATGCTCAAAATGTATCCCTTGAATAGCAAAAAACGCTAACCAGACAAATGCCAGTTGCACTATTATTTCTATTAGCGCTCGTAATCCTGTAATTTGCAATCGATCACCCTCTTTTAAACTAAATTCAATCATATCATATCACATGATTAAATTATTAATTCGTAAAAAAGCTTAATGATCTTTTAACCGAAAAGGAAATGAGACTAAATTGCTTGCGAGTTTTTAGTCCCACCCCGTAAAGATAGTTAGGCAGCTACTGCGTTTTAGCAGTTTACACTTTAAAATAATAAAGAGGTTGGATTATTTTCTCCAACCTCTTTTTGATATTATACCTTAGATATTGCGTTGCTTAGAAGCAGCATTCAAACGGTTAATTGCACGCTTGAGGTGAACTTCTGCACGTGATAAATCGCTCTGGTTATGCTTCTTCTTTGCTTCTTCGATTGCAGACTCAGAACGCTTTTTAGCTCTCTGTGCCCGCTCAACGTCAATTGCTTCAGGCATTTCAGCACTATCAGCTGCGATTATAGCATTTTGACCATCAAATTGAATGATCCCACCGTTAACCGCCGCAACTTCATCAGTGCCTTCAGAATGTTTAATTCGAACTGTACTGATTTCAAGTGCAGCAATTAATGGTACGTGGTTAGCCATGATTCCCATTTGTCCACCAGCAGTGTTCATAACGAGCATAGTAACCTTATCATTATCATAGACGGTGCCATCTGGAGTAATAATAGTGACCTTAAAAGTATTTTCAGCCATAATTATCCCTCCTAGTCTTCTGAGCTATCTTCGTCAGTCTCAGCCTTCATTTTCTTTGCCTTTTCAACAACGTCTTCAATTGGTCCAACTAACCGGAAAGCTTCTTCTGGAAGATCATCATACTTACCAGCAAGAATTTCCTTAAAGCCTTTAATTGTTTCCTTTAATGGAACATATTTACCAGGTAAACCTGTAAATTGGGAAGCAACACTAAAGCTTTGGGAAAGGAAGTTTTGAATCCGCCGTGCACGAGCAACGATTGTCTTTTCTTCGTCAGATAATTCATCCATACCTAAAATAGAGATGATATCTTGAAGTTCATGGTATCGTTGAAGAACGTGTTGAACCTGTGTAGCAACTTCATAGTGTTCTTTACCAACAATTTCTGGAGTAAGAGCAGTAGAAGTTGAAGCTAATGGATCAACGGCTGGATAAATACCGATTTGGGTTAATCGACGTTCCAAGTTAGTAGTTGCATCCAAGTGGGCAAATGTTGTAGCTGGTGCAGGGTCGGTATAGTCATCAGCTGGAACATAAACGGCTTGAATAGACGTAATAGATCCCTTCTTAGTTGAAGTAATCCGTTCCTGTAACTGACCCATTTCAGTAGCTAATGTTGGCTGGTAACCAACGGCAGAAGGAATCCGACCCAAGAGGGCAGAAACTTCTGAACCAGCTTGTGTAAACCGGAAGATGTTATCGATAAAGAGCAAAACATCTTGTCCCTTTACATCACGGAAGTATTCCGCAATTGTTAAACCGGTTAAGGCAACCCGCATACGGGCACCAGGTGGTTCGTTCATCTGACCATAAACCATGGCCGTCTTTTCAAGAACTCCAGAGGCCTTCATTTCATAGTACATGTCATTACCTTCACGGGTACGTTCACCAACCCCTGTGAAGACAGAAATACCATTATGACCTTGAGCAATGTTATGAATCAATTCCTGAATCAAAACGGTTTTACCAACACCGGCACCACCGAATAGACCAATCTTACCACCACGAACATATGGAGCTAGTAAATCAATAACCTTGATCCCAGTTTCCAAAATTTCGGTAGCATTGTTTAAGTCATCATACTTTGGTGCATCGCGGTGAATAGGCATCCGCTTTGCATCAGGACCAAATTTCGGTCCGTTGTCAACAGGTTCCCCTAAGACGTTAAATACTCGTCCCAGAGTATCATCACCAACTGGTACACTAATTGATGCGCCAGTGTTTTCAACTTCCATACCACGTTGAAGACCATCAGTACCGTCCATGGCAATTGTTCGAACAACACCATCACCTAATTCCAAGGCAACTTCAGTTGTTAAAGTCTTACCATCGCTTTCCTTAATCTTCAAAGCGTCATTAATTTCGGGAAGTTTTTCGTCTAAGGGAAATTCAACATCAACAACTGGTCCGATAACTTGTAAAACTTTACCAGAACTCATGTTGTTTCCTCCTACGTTAGAAAAAATTATTCTTGAGCAGTCATACCACCAGTAATTTCTGTAATTTCAGTGGTAATTGCTGCTTGCCGTGCTCGGTTATATTGCAATTCGAGAGTAGAGATAATGTCATCAGCATTATCTGTAGCTGAACGCATTGCATTCGCACTTGAAGAGTGTTCTGATGTCTTGGCATCAAGAATCGCTCCGTAAATCAAACTTTCTGCATATTGGGCAACCAATGCAGAAATGATTTCTGTATCTGACGGTTCAAATTCATACTCGGCAGAAACGTGCGCAGTACTTACATCAGAATTATTTAATTCTGTATTTTCTTGTGCTTCATTTTCGTCATTGAGTAATGACTTTTCAGTGATTGGGAGTACATCGTGAACAATAACATTTGATATAATCCGGTTAACGTAATGACTGTAAACCATATACATTTCATCAAATACTTGATCACTGTACATTTGAACAGCGGTCTTCACAATACTGTGAACTTCACGATAGGTAGGAACATCGCTAACGCCTGAATATTCGTAAACGACATTCATTCCCCTCTTCTTAAAGAATTCTGTCCCTGTTTTACCGACCGTCAGAAATACTGTGTTGTCTTTATCAAGATTGTGCTTAGCCATCATATCTAACGTTTGCTTGATAATGTTACTGTTGTAACTACCAACCAAACCTCGGTCAGACGTAATCACAAGCACCCCAGTCTTTTTAACTGCGCGCTTTTTAAACAGTGCAGCGTAAACATCATCTTGCGAAGCTGCAGATGTTGCGCTGTGAGATTTAACCAGATCAGACAACATTTGCTTAACCTTCTCAGCATATACTTCGTAGGTCTGAGTGTGGTGTTGAATTTGATTCAGTTTTGCGGTTGAAACCATTTGCATCGCCGAAGTAATCTGACGCGTACTCTTAGTGGAATCAATCTTATGTTTAACTGCAGCGAGTGAAGCTGGCACTAAATCTCACCGTCCTTTCGACTAATCATCATTAACTATTTTTCTTCAGCGGCTTGCTTTTTAGTTCCTTGAAATGTTTCAGAGAACTTAGCAACAGCATTTTGCAAGTCATCGCCTTCTGGTAGCTTACCAGTCTTCTTGATGGTGTCGTAGAGGTCTTGGTGGTTAGCATGCATGTAAGCAGCCAATTCACTTTCGTAACGTTGAACATCTTCAATTTCGACTTTATCGATAAAACCACGTGAAAGAGCAAATAATGTTACAACTTGTTCTTCTACTGGTAGCGGATCATGTAATCCCTGCTTTAAGACTTCCATAGTCCGTTGACCACGAGCCAATTTAGCTTGCGTAGCTGCATCAAGGTCGGAACCGAATTGAGCAAAGGATGCTAATTCGTTGTATGAAGCAATATCCAAACGCAAAGTACCAGCAACTTTCTTCATTGCTTTGATCTGAGCGTCACCACCAACACGAGAAACTGAAGTACCAGCATCGATAGCTGGACGTTGACCTGCATAGAATTCATCTGAATCTAAGAAGATCTGACCATCAGTAATAGAAATAACGTTAGTAGGAATATATGCAGAAACATCACCAGCTTGCGTCTGAATGATTGGTAAGGCGGTCATTGAACCACCACCAAGATCATCAGACAAACGAGCAGCACGTTCTAGCAACCGTGAGTGAGTATAGAAAATATCACCAGGGTAAGCTTCACGACCAGGAGGACGACGAAGAATTAATGAAAGTTCACGGTATGCATCCGCTTGTTTTGATAAATCATCATAAACAATAAGAACATCTTTACCGTTGAACATAAATTCTTCACCCATCGCAGCCCCTGCATATGGCGCAATGTATAACATTGGAGCAGGATTTGAAGCACTAGCTGAAACAACAATTGTGTAATCTAATGCTCCATACTTACGAAGGGTTTCAACACTAGCCCGAACAGTTGATTCCTTTTGACCAATAGCAACGTAAATACAAATTACGTCTTGGTTCTTCTGGTTAATAATAGTGTCTAACGCAATGGCAGTTTTACCTGTCTTACGGTCACCAATAATCAATTCACGCTGACCACGTCCAATTGGAACTAAGGCATCAATAACCTTAATACCAGTTTGAAGTGGTACACTAACACTCTTACGCTCCATAACACCTGGAGCTTTACGTTCAATTGGACGAGTTTTATCTGTCTTAATCTCACCAAGACCGTCAATTGGACGACCTAATGAGTCAACAACTCGTCCTAATAATGCATCGCCAACGGGTACTTCCATGATTCGACCCGTCCGCTTAACGGTGTCTCCTTCACGAATGCCTGTGTAATCCCCTAAAATAACAATACCTACATCATTACTTTCGAGGTTTTGAGCCATTCCGTAGACCCCGTTACTAAATTCGAGCAACTCACCAGCCATAGCATTATCTAAGCCATCGGCACGAGCAACTCCATCACCAACATAGGTAACAGTACCGGTTTCTTCGACAGATACTTTGTCTTGGTAGTTGGCGAGTTGTTTTTTGATGAGTGAACTGATTTCCTCAGTTTTAATGCTCATAAAGGTCTCACCTCTTTGAAAAAAGATATATTTATCTAACTAGTAAACGACGAATTTGCTTAATCTTTGAGCTGAGACTACCATCTAATGTCTTATTATCAACATGGACAATAACCCCACCTAAAATTTCTGGATCAACATGTTCTGTTAAGGTAACTTCATTAGCACCAAAACGTTTTGCAAGATTAGCCTTTAGTTGATCCTCTTGTTGTTTATCGAGTTGGATCGCTGTGGTAACGTCAGCATGCATCCGCTTCATTTTACGGTCATACCGCCGTTCAAACTCATCAATAATTGCGACCATGCAGTCAATACGGCCGTAATCGAAAACCATTTGAATTAAGTTAGCAACGTACTTTGAAGCACCTTGCTGTAAATCTTTAATCAATGATTTCTTTTCATCAAGTGACAGTTGAACTCCCGCAAGTGCGGCGTCCAATCCCTCGTTGTCCTCAAAGACTTGGCGTAAAGCAATCAATTCTTGATAAGTTTGATCGAGTTCGTTATCAGCATCGACCAATTCAAACAGTGCTTTCGCATAGCGATCAGCAACTGTCTTCTTATCAAGACTCATGTTCTACCAACCCTTCGATATAGGAATCGATCAATTCTTTTTGATCGTCTGCCTTTAATTCTTTTTGGATGAGTTTGGAAGCAATCTCAATAGATAAGTTTGCAACGTCATCCTTAGCACTGTTTAATGCATCGCGACGTGCTTGCTCAGCATCTTTTTGTGCTTGTTGCTTGAGAGCTTGGGCATCTTTTTGCGCTGTTTCAACAATCTGTGCTCGCTGAGTTTCCCCAGACTTTTTAGCATTACTTACAATCTCAGCAGCTTCTTGCCGTGAGCTTTGTAACTCAGCTTGTCGCTTTGCAGCCATCTTTTCAGCACTTTCACGTGAACGAGCAGCATTATCAATGTCATTAGCAATCTTATCTGCACGTTTCTTCATCATATCTGTTACCGGTTTCCAAGCAAAATGCTTAACTAATAGCATTAAGATGATAAAAGTAACGATGTAGAATACCAAGTCACCAATGTATAAACTGTTTGATTCAGCTAACACACTGTTTACAAACATCTATTGACACCTCCTTATCTTAAAATAAAAAACTTAAAATAATTACTTGTTCATAACAAGGAAGCCAATAACGATGGCAATAATAGGCATGGCTTCAATCAAACCAACACCAATAAACATCGTTGCTTGTAATCTACTTTGTAATTCTGGTTGACGTGCGATACTGTCAACTGTGTGTCCGATTAAGATACCGTCACCGATACCACCACCGATAGCGGCACCCATAGCCGCGAGTCCTGCAGCAATTGCTCCTAATGCCATTTTAAAATTCCTCCTTAGGGATTATTATTCGGAAATCTTCCGAGAAATATAAACCGTCGTTAATGTTACAAAGACATATGCCTGAATCGAACCGATAAATACGGAGAATCCTTGCCATGCTAGTTCCAAGAACAACCCTGGAATAATAGTTAGGATTCCATGTGAGAATGCCATATTAGCAATCAAACTCATTAAAAGTTCACCGGCAAAAATGTTACCAAAAATACGGAGACCAAGAGTTAAGAAGTTAGCAAAGTCTTCGATAATGTTAACAGGAAGCATTAAAGTAAATGGTTTAGTGTACCCTTTCAGGTATCCACCAAGGCCATTATGTGCTACTCCAGCAGCGAATGCTAATACCATTACCATTAAAGAAAGTGTTAACGTAACAACTGGATCTGCCGTTGGACTTCTAAGCACCTCAGCTCCGTTCCAATGGAATTGGAAAATTAAACCGAATTGGTTTGCAAAGAAGATGAAAACAAACAAAACAAAGGCAAAGAAACTATAGTGACCTTGTTCGGATGCTGGCATCTGGCTTCGCACAATTCCATTAGTGAAGTCAACTAGCCACTCAAATACATTTTGTGCACCAGTAGGCTTCATTTGGATCTTTCGTGACATCCCGTAAAGAGTGAAGAACACGATTGCGTAGATAATCAGTCCAGAAACAATGTTCGTAGTATTGAACGTAAGTCCGAAAAGCTTAAAAGTTAAAGCATCACCGCCCATTCATATTCCACCTCTTTCCTTATAACAATAATTTGGCTTGTAAATTGGATGAACGTTGCAAATAAAACGAACTACCCCAAGTTACGAATGTTAATATATCATTAATTTCGTTAAAATTCAAAAAAAATTAGGTTTATATATACCTACTAATCAATTGATAAGAGTGTAAAGAAAACGTTTTCTTAGACTTGATAAATTTTTTCTTACAATCTGTTTTTTCCACGACCTCTTAATTTTTTGTTTTGTTATCATACGAAAAAAGCAGAGTAAGAGGTCGGATGCCTTTTCTTACTCTGCTTAAAAATTCAAACTACATTTCACTTTTGGCTTTTTGTGGAAGGATTAAATTCATTATTATCCCGAGGACAGCTGCAACAGCTAATCCAGAGAATTGATATTTTCCTAATTGAAGATAGGCATTTCCAATCCCAATTACTAAAATAACCGATGAAATCATCAAATTTCTTTTTTCATTAAAGTCAATTTTGTTTTCAATCATTACGCGCAATCCGCTAGAAGCAATCACACCAAATAGTAGGAATGAAATCCCACCGATAACTGGTGAAGGAATAGATTCAATTAAGGCGCTTAATTTACCAATAAAGCTAAAGAAGATGGCAAATACAGCTGCTCCAGCAATAACGTAAACTGAATGGACACGCGTAATTGCCATTACCCCAATATTTTCACCATAACTAGTTACGGGAGGGCCGCCAACGAAACCAGCAATAATCGAAGCCGTCCCATCTCCCGCAAGCGTATGGTTCAATCCTGGTTCCTTGAAGTAATTTCGCTCAGTCAACTCGTTTAGAACCATAATATGACCTAAGTGTTCTGTCATGGTAACAAAAGCGATTGGGGCCATACTCAAAATCGCACCCCAGTATAATTGGGGATGATAATCAACAAATGGAATCTGAAAGTCTGGCAAACTAAACCAATGTGCATGCGCAACTGGAGAAAAATCCACAATGCCAAATAAGACCGCAATAATATAACCAGCGACAATCCCCATCAAAATCGGAATTAAACCGAGGAATCCTTTAAAATACATATTGAAGATAACTGTTATTGCCATCGTAAGCATTGCGACCGCAAAAAAGCGCAAATCATAATGGCCAGTAGCCGAATTGATGGTAGCATCTTTAGCGGCAGTTCCTGCTAATGACAATCCGATTACAACAACAATCGGACCGACAACAATTGGTGGCAAAATGCGGTCAATCCATTGCGAGCCAACCAACGTTACAATTGCTGATACGATCAAATATACGCACCCAACTGCAATGGTCCCCTGTGCAATACCCGGATAACCAGTAGTTTTCATTAAGGCCATCATCGGGACCACAAATGAGAAACTAGATCCCATATAAGCCGGAATCTTATGCTTAGTAATGAGTAAGTACATCAGGGTTCCTACTCCCGAACTAAATAAAGCAATTCCTGGATTTAATCCTACCAAAATTGGGACCAAGACAGTGGAGCCAAACATAGAAAACATATGTTGCAAAGATAAGCCAAACCACTGCCAGGGAGCTGGTCGTTCATCTACATCTAAAACAACATTATCACGGTGCGCCATATAAATCCTCCTAAAGAAAAAACGACCTTGGAATTCCTGCTCCAAAGTCGTCTCTTCCCTACTCAATCCAAATCTATGGAAAGAGCATTGAAATTTATCCGCACCTTTGAAGTCTCACAGGACTCCGATTAAAGGTCTATTTATAAGTTATTCGTATGTTACTTTGTTTTAGGGTAATTGTCAACAACAGATTTACGACGCTTTGTCATCACCCAAGCGGTCATAGGAACAGTGATCAGCACCCCGATGAAAGAGATCAGAATTTCAATCATTTCTGCCACAAAAATTTTGTTATTCATAATTGTACCAAAGGAATAATGGAGACCTAAGAACCAAATAAATAGTGCTAAGAATCCTCCAAAGAAGCCAAAGAAAAGCGTATTAAATGTTGTTCCAATAATCTGTTGCCCAATTGCCATCCCGCTATGAATTAATTGACGATTAGTTCTTTCAGGATGATTCTCAAGGATTTCGGTAAGGCCAGAGGAGATCGCCATCGCCGCTTCTGCAATTGCTCCGAGTGAACTCAAAATAGTAGTAGTAACAGAAACTTTGAAATAACTAATTCCAATTAAAATTGACATCCCTTCTAACTCATCACTATCTTCTGTTCCAAAGCCCTGCACCATTGCCCAGTGCTCGACAATAAAGATCAGCACTAAAATTAAGCATAGCACGATGAGTGAAGCATAAAATGCCGTCACGGTTGTCCGCAAATCATCTTCCCCCATGAAAATAGTTATTGCCAAAATTGTAATCCCAATATTTACCGTTACAAATAACGGGGGAACATGAAACGCGACTAAAATAATTGCAAAATATAAAAAGCCAAAATTAAGAAGCAAGCTTAAAAAAGCTGTCCAGCCCTGTTTTCCTCCCACAAGGACCATCAAAATTAGCAATACTAAGCCAAGACCCGTAATTGTCGTCATCTTTGCACCTTCTTCCCTAATAATAATGCCCCAAATAGACTGACAAGGGGAACTGAAAGGACAATTCCAATCCCACTGATCAGGCTCTGAATAGTCCCTAAGCTCATATTCATTGCATAGGTATATCCCCACGAGTTACCGTTTTTGATATACAAAAGACTACCAGTAAAGGTATCCACCATAAAAATTAAAAACAAAACATTTATTAACGGTCCCATAATTGATTTACCAACATTGCGGCCAGAGATAAATAACTGTTTGCGGGTAACAGCTGGATTTAACTGCTTTAACTCAAAAAGTGTGGCAATAATGTCGCTTGATTCATCCATTACCGCTCCTAAAGACCCTAACAATGTTTCAGCTAAGAAAAGCGGTCGAGGAACTTGCGTAACATATTCCATTGATTCATAGTAAATCCCCCGTTCATGCGTCCACATAAATACAAGCATACTTACTCCCAAGGCAACAAATGTTCCAATAACTGTTGCCGCAAAAGTCGCCAGCATCCTTTTACTAAAACCAAGAACTAATAATAAGCTAATAAACGTAAAAATTATGGCAAGAACGCTAAAAAGCAGCATGATATGCTGACCATTTTGCTTTAAGTCGATCCCAATTGCAATTATAAACAAAAGAGCATTAATTACTACGCTTAAGAATGCAAACATCCCTGAACGCCCCATAAGGAGAAGCAGCATCAAGACAACAAGCCAAAGTAAAAAGACAATTACTGTGTCTCGCTTATAACCGTTAACATTGGCGGTCAGTTTTCCGCCTCGTTTGCGAAGCTGGGTTAAAAATACTTCATTCCCTACCCGATAACGTTGATCCATCGGTTGTGAATCGCTATATGTATTTTGGACTGTTAATTTTTGCCTGCGATATTTGCCATTCATTAGTTTTACTTGGAGTTGTTGATTATATTGATGGTCAACATTATCAAACTGGTCTTTTACTCTTTGTTTACTCATCGTTTTTTCGCTGATTACTTTAGCAATTGGTTGTTGATAAAACTGTTCATTATGGCTGGTAAATAAGAGAGCACCAATTCCAACAACCATTAAAAAAATTAACAACCAGATTCTTTGCTTTGTCCAGTATTGCTTAATCACAACTTTACATCCCCTTAGTACAGCAAAACTATTGCCATTTTACTCTTAACAAGAGATAAAAAGGCTCTACGTCAAGTAGTGTTGATACGCAAATATGAATTTTCGCCAATTAAATTGGTCTAGTTAGAATCGTCATTCGTGGCGGTTCTTTTTAGTTAGTTTGAATTTGGTGGCCAATAATTAAATAAA